>SCPN01001542.1_pt1 | contig 230681 bp, 344 predicted proteins | sample 6106831 | NCBI WGS metagenome assembly SCPN01 (sample SAMN10720447, study PRJNA508395) | human gut metagenome | isolation source: Participant 1, 0 month
GGAGCAACCAAGATATAGTTTTCGTCCTTGTTCAATAATTTATCGCGATTGTGATAATGGGCATTACCATTGATAATCCATAGAAGGAAGACAACAAGCCCACGTAAATAAGCGTAAAACACGTTTTCCTCTTTTTCTACAAGTTTTTTTACTATTATACCAAAAAAAGGAGATCTTTTTTCATCGAATTTCTTTGTAAACTATTGAAAATGGTGTGGCACTTTCCAATGGTTTGAGCTATAATGTAACTATGAAAAAAAAGTCTTGAGATTATAGGGAAAAATAGAAAGGCACTTAATCTTTGCCTCATTATTGCAAACTTGGCTGTTCTGGCTATCCTAGGCTTTGTCCTATTCCAACGCCATAACACGAAATCTGAACAAGTAGCCAAGGCTGAAAAGACTGAACAAGTCGCTAATAGCGCACAAGTTCAGCTTCAGAAAAACCTAAGGAAGAAGATAAAACACAACTCAAGAAAGGTAGTAACCACAGCATTGAGGAGTCTGACTACGCCTATGATGTCACTGCCTTTAATAACACTATCCGAGGGAAATCAGATGATGTTAAGGGTAAGGTAGTCTTTTTAACCTTTGATGATGGGATTGATCCCACTTTGACACCACAAGTCATGAATATTCTGAAAGAGTATGGCGTTCACGCAACCTTCTTCCACATTGGCTATACCATCACATCTGAAAATGGGGACATCCTCAAACGCCAAATTACTGAGGACATGTCATTGCCAACCACAGTCTTAGCCATAATTTCAATCTGCTCTATCCAGGACGTATTCCAAATCAAAGTCAAATTATTTCTGAGGTTGACCAAACCAATGCCAATTTCCAAGCCATCTTAGGTAAGGATTTCAAAACAAGATGTCCAGTGGATTGACTGGAACATGCTCTGTGGAGATGCAGAACCACTCTCTGTTCGTCCAACCACATCTGAAAGCATGATGGCTTATATGGACGATTCACAGAAATATTTCCCTGAAACTACTGTTAAAGTTGTACTAATGCACGATACAGCTGGTAAGGAGCTGACTGTTCAGACCCTTCCACAAATTATCGAATACTTCAAAAATCAAGGATATACCTTCGGTGTCCTAGAGTAATCACTCGCAACAGTTCCTTTGGGAGCTGTTTTTTGTTACAATAAAAGTTATGACAAATCCAATTTTAAAAAGATGGAGAACGCATTGACCAACTCTTCTCCACAGATGTAAAAATCATTCAAAACAAGGAAGTCTTCAGCTATTCTATCGATAGTGTCCTCCTCTCTCGATTCCCAAAAATTCCAAAAGAAGGGGTTAATCGTCGACCTCTGTTCGGGAAATGGTGCCGTTGGCCTCTTTGCTAGTACACGCACTGAGGCACCGATTACCTTGGTTGAGCTGCAAGAACGTCTGGCTGACATGGCCAAACGTTCCGTCACTCTTAATCAATTAGAAGATCAGGTGACTGTGGTTAATGACGACCTAAAAAATTTGCTTGACCATGCCCCACGATCTCAGGTGGACCTTATCCTCTGTAACCCTCCCTACTTTAAGGCGACAGAAACGTCTAAGAAAAATCTGTCAGAGCATTACCTCTTGGCCCGCCACGAAATCACGACGAATTTAGAAGAAATTTGCCAGGTCGCTCGTCATGCCCTAAAATCTAATGGACGTATTGCCATGGTGCATCGTCCTGACCGCTTTTTGGATATCATCGATACTATGCGCCAGTATAATCTAGCGCCTAAACGCATCCAGTTTATTTATCCTAAGATGGGACGTGAGGCAAATATGCTCCTGATTGAAGCCATTAAAGACGGCTCGACAGATGGCTTGAAAATCCTTCCGCCTCTCTTTGTGCATAAGGAAAATGGCGACTATACCGACGAAATCTTTGAGATTTACTTTGGAAAAAAGACTGAGGGTGAGTCCTAGACGATGACAGAAAAGGATAGCAAGGCCTACATGTATGTGGTTGAGTGTGCCGATGGCACCCTCTATACAGGCTATACCACAGACGTCGAACGCCGCCTCAAAACCCACAATGCAGGCAAAGGCGCCAAGTATACCAGAGCCCGCCTACCAGTTAAACTCCTCTATTCAGAAGTCTTTCGCCAGCAAACCAGAGGCCATGAGCGCCGAAGCACTCTTTAAGAGAAAAAAAGCCGAGAGAAAAAATTGGCCTATATCAAAGAACACACGGAAAAATAACCGTGTGTTTTTTGGTCTTGAATTATCAAATTAAGTGCATACTTTCCTCTTATAAGACTTCATAAGATGTTTTCCAGTTATGACATTTTCGCACCTTATTATTAAGTTTGTTCTCTCACAGCTGAATGATCTGATTATCAACCAATGTTAGATCACTTCCATTTGGAATATTGCTCTCATAGTAGTACAACTCACGCGCGTGAGTAATTCTACATGATCTAAAAAGTTTTAAAATCAGTAGTATTACTCCAAATTTAGTAAATAAAAAAAACACCCTGCAAGGTGTCCTGAATTATATCCGCAGTAAATGCCATAATATAGATAAACTCATCTTTAGGTATAAATAATCTTACAAAATGCTTCTAAGCTATCTTATTCTCTAATTAAACCTACTTTGATAAATTAAATTAAACAACCACTGAAGATTGATTAATGGTTTTGGTTGAGCATCAATCACTGGTTGGTTATAGAAAAACTTATGAGTTTTTATTATGTACTTATATTGTATATTCAAGGTATAGGAAAACGCTCTATTTTTTAGAGCGTTTTAATTCTTACTTATCACCCTTGTTACGGATAACAAAGCCGTTTTTCTTTTCGCTTGAGGTACGGTGTGGGCGTTTGTTGCCACGGTTTTCGAAGTCACGGCTATTCTTCTTAGACTTGCGTTTGAAGTCACGACGACCACCGTCTCGGTCATCGCGGTTACGGTCGCCACGGTATCCACCACGACGGTTGTTATCGCGACCACGGTTACCACGGCCAACTTTGCCACCTTTACCACCAAAGCCACCACCTGATGGTTTAAATGGCAATGGTTTTTCACGGGCAATTTCCACTTCTGGCATTGTCTCTGGATCTTGAACGGTCAAGCTCAAGATGTAAAGTGCCAATTCTTCAGGAGTGAATTCTTGAGCCAATTTAACAGCATCGTCCTTAAACTTGTCAAAGTTAGCTCGGATAGTTTCATCCGCAAAGTCACGTTCAATTTTCTTAAGGGCAACTTTCTTCTTAGATTGGAAGGCTTCTTGAGCTGTTGGTGGCTTAAGACCTTTCATGCGTTTCTTAGTCAAGTTTTCGATAATTCCCAAGTAACCCATTTCGTTTGGAGAAACGAACGTAATCGATTGACCTGATTGGCCTGCACGGCCTGTACGTCCAATACGGTGAACGTAGCTTTCTGGGTCTTGTGGAATATCGTAGTTGTAGACGTGAGTAACACCTGAAATGTCAAGACCACGCGCCGCAACGTCTGTTGCAACCAAGATATCGATTTGGTCGTTCTTGAAGTCACGGATAACACGAAGACGTTTGTTTTGGTCAAGGTCACCGTGGATACCTTCTGCACGGAAACCACGAAGTTTCAAACCACGTGTCAACTCATCCACACGACGTTTGGTACGACCAAAGACAATTGACAATTCTGGTTGGTCAACATCCATAAGACGAGTCATAGTATCAAACTTCTCTTGTTCCTTCACTCGGATAAAGTATTGTCAACGTTAACATTGGTCAATTCTTTAGCCTTGATTTTCACATGCTCAGGATCTTTCATGAACTGCACACCAATACGTTTGATGGCATCAGGCATAGTTGCTGAGAAGAGAAGGGTTTGACGTTCTTCTGGTACTCGGCTGATGATAGCTTCAATATCTTCAAGGAAGCCCATGTTAAGCATTTCATCCGCTTCATCCAAAATCAAAGTCTCGATGTTATTGAGTTTAAGAGCCTTACGTTTGATAAGGTCAAGGAGACGACCTGGTGTTCCTACTACGATGTGGGCACCTGAACGGAGGGCCTTGATTTGTTTTTCAATGCTAGAACCACCGTAGACTGAGCGAACTTTAACGCCTTATCACGACCAAAACGGAAAAGCTCTTCTTGAGATTGCACTGCCAACTCACGTGTTGGGGCAATAATAACCAGGGCTTGAATTGTATTTTCTTCTGTACGAATTTTATCTAGGGTAGGCAAACCAAAGGCAGCTGTTTTACCAGTACCAGTTTGTGCCTGACCGATGACATCCTTACCTTCAAGAGCGAGTGGAATTGTCAACTCTTGGATAGGTGATGGTTTTTCAAAACCGGCAGCTACAACAGCTGATTGGATGTCTTCTGATAGGTTTAAATCTGTAAATTTCAAAGTATTCTTCTTTCTATTGAAGGTAGTGCGAAGCTACCTTATGAGACTTGGATGAGCAGATAAAGCATCTGCTTGTATTTTACAGTCGTTAATTTAACAACTCATCTATTCTATCATATTTAAGGATAAAAAGACAGAAAATAATGTTTTAAAACCGCCTCCAATTTGAGAAGACGGTTTCACTCACTAATTATTTATTTATGAACCAACCAACGCAGGTAGCGGGCCAAAACCAAACAAAGAATGATACTACCAAAAACGATGAAAATCCAGGCTGGACTGACAGTCATAAAAGGTATAGGAACATTCATCCCAAAGAAACCGGTAATGACGGCGAGCACTCCCAAGAGTACCTCAATAATGGTCAAATTACTCAAGTTGTTGTTCAGGTTGTTGTTTAGGATATTATTATAAGAACCTGATAGTTGTTGTAAGACCTTTGAAATAAGATCCGTCATGGCAACCAACTGCCTGGCTTCAATCATAGCATCATCAAACTGCTCTTTTTCAACCTCGTTGAGACGACGATAAATGGCATGCCCATTAATGTATTCCAAAAGGAGACGGTTTTGTGTAGCTGCGGTCACCAAATAGACCATGCCTGTTTCCAAATCTGAAAGATCGTAAAGATTCTTACTTGTCGTGGTCTGCCTTAGGCGTCGACTAACTTCATCTTTTTGCTGATCCAAGCGTTCAATAACGGGATAATAAGCATTTGAAATCATCTCAAGTCCTGCAAAAAGCAACGTGTAGATAGACAAATCCTCATGGTTATCCACATAGTCTTGCATCTTTCTTATCACATAAGCGTTATCCTCGTTACTAATGGTCACCAAACGCGTATCTTGTACAATAAAAGGTCAGAGGAATGGTTTCATAGTATTCCTTGTCCTTTTCAAGAGCCAGAACATTATAGATAAAGGTAATTGTCCCATTCTCACGGTTGTAATCCATGTGGGCTCGTTCATTTTTATCCAAGGCATACTCTACGGTTTCTTGGTCAATATCGTACTTAGTATAAAGGTAGGATTGCTCAGATACAATGTCTGAGTCAATATTAATCCAGTGACGCTTATAACCCAGTTCTTTTTCAATAAACATAGTCAATTCCTCTTCACTCTAGCACTGCTGCTGCCAAAGCTTGTTGAATTTCAAAGACATTATTATCACTCTTAAATTGAAGCACTTCTGCAGGATCAAGTGCTGATGAAATCCAAATCTTAAGTTCAGCATCTAGGTCAAAGTGCCCCGAACTTTCTACAGTAAAACGAGAAATCGAGTGATAAGGGATAGATTTGTAAGAAGTCTTCTTCCCTGTAACACCTTGCTTATCTACTAAAATCAAGCGTTTCTCTGTAAAGACAATCAGGTCACGAACAAGGACATAGGCTAACTCCACCTGTTCACCTGGAATTAAGATGCCCTCCAATTGGCGCTCAACCTTATCATTATCTTTCTTAGACGCATTGCCAAGCAATCCTGAAAAAATTCCCATAGTTGTTGCTCCTTTTTTACTTTAAAGATAGTTCTTGCTCTAACTATACCACATTTTAAGATTTAATACACTTGCAGAAATTGGTTTCTGGTAGTACAATAAGGAGTCACAAGAGGAGCAATTGCTGAGAATGGCTAGCTTGATTTTTTCTTCAAGACATGCCTAAACTCTTACCACCTGATCAGGTTAGAACCTGCGTAGGGATGTGTCTCAAAATAGATTGAAATAGAGGAACTTCTATGACGTCGTTTTGATGTGGCAAAAAAATAGCCAATCAAGACGATTGGTATAGGAGGTTTTTTATGTCGAAAACAAGTATTCGACCAATGATTGATATCGCCCTTTTGGCGACCATTGCTTATATCCTGGACCTAGTTACCCAGCCAATATCCCTAGGCCCTTGGATTTCCCTTTCCTTTAAAATGGTGCCTATCTTTCTCCTCAGTTTTCGCTGGGGGCTTAAAGCCGGTGCTATGGGAGGCCTTATCTGGGGGCTTCTCCAAGTGGCGACGGGACAAGCAGCCGGTGGTTGGCTAACATTAACACAAGGTTTTCTGGAGTATTTTGTCGCCTTTAGTCTGATTGGTATCAGTGGTGTGGTCAAACCAGCCCTTGATAAAGCCATCATACAAGGGAAAAAGCTCAAGTCTCTAGTGTATATCACTGGCGGTATTCTGCTAGGGGGCTTTTCACGCTATCTCATTCACTTTATTGCCGGTGTCATCTTTTGGGGAAGCTATGCTCCTAAAGGACAAAGCCCTTATCTCTACTCATTTATTATTAATGGCTCATCTTTCTTAGGAGAAACATTAGCCAGCCTCATCGTTTTCTTCGCCCTACATCGATTCCTAGGCAGATTACTCAATACGGAAAAATAAAAGAAACCATAGGACAGTCTTAAGTGGAAGTCCTATGGTTTTTCATGTTTTTATGAGATATTACGACACGAAGTCAGACGAATCGATATTATTCGTCTGACGTAGTTAGTGAGACGGCTAGCTAGCCACAAGATAGCCGCCAGTGTCAAAAGATGAACGATTTACATAAACTATACATAGTTGAGATATAGTTTCTAACAACTAAACAAATTATGCTAATAGCTACATGCCACAATAGTTAATTTGACACTCCATTACTCGTCTTTTCCTTAAATTCTAACTGAGAGTATTATTATCCAACTAAGATAACAATGATTCCTTCGCAAACTAAAACAACCAATAACAACAATTTTTGTTTCTTCATATGAATTACCTCACTTTTGTTTTACTGTATTTTATGTTAAGATACAAAAAAATACATATTCCCATATATGCAAACTGGAGGCTTCCATGAAAGAATTTGGAGCAATTTTTAAAAAATTTCGTAAATCAAGAGGGATACGATTAAAAGATGTCGCAAAAGCTGGTATCTCGACATCTCAACTGTCTCGTTTTGAAAAAGGACAGACAGACTTAACCATTACAAAGTTTATGTTAATATTAGACGAGATTAATATGCCTATTGACGAATTCATGTATGCTGTCCATGATTTTCATCGTGATGATCTGAATGAGCTATTATCAAAAATTCGACTTTTTGTATCGACTCATGATATCGATGGATTAAAGAAGTTACTCAGTTCTCAATTAGAATCAGAACCTAAACGAGAGAAGTTTCATCACATTAATACTATTTTATTAAAAATTCGCTTGCAAGATTTATCTGGAGAAAGCTACTATACGCAACAGGACCTAGCTGATTTAACCGATTATCTATTTAGTGTCGAGTACTGGGGTTATTATGAATTATTGATTTTTGCAAATACCTTAGATGTGTTGAACCATGAGACTCTTATGGTTTTGGCAAAGGAGATGTCTAGAAGGTCTGATTTTTACAAAGAGATTCCTAATAATCGACGCATGATATCAACCATGTTATTAAATGTTTATATTACATGCATAGAAAGAGAAGAACTCATTGATGCACTGTATTTTGAAAAACAATTAAACCAATGCTTTTTTATCGAGACTGAAATTTATGAACGATTGGTTTTTCAATATGCACAAAATTATTATCAATATAAAAAAGAAGGAAATAATCAGTCCATTATCGAAATGAAAAAATATATTGGGGCCATGAAATTGGCAGGGAGCGAGCATATTGCAAAGACTTATGAAGCACATTTGAAAAAATTGATAGAGGAAAATAGTTAGAAAGCATATATGGGAATTTATTAAATAAGATTATTATTCTTGTAAAATTATTTTGTTTAAAAAATATGTGAATCCAATTTCATTTCCAGATTTGGTAACCAATATGGAGAAACGATATGTCTAAATCCTTTCTGAAATTACTTCTCTCTCAATTATTTGCTAATTTAGCTGACATTTTCCTCAGGGTATCTCTCATTGCAAATATCTACGTCATTACAAAATCCGTTATTGCAACTTCAATGGTTCCCATTCTAATCGGATTATCAGCTTTCGTGGCAAGTCTTCTAGTGCCATTGGTGACTAAAAAACTAGCCCTAAATAGAGTTCTTTCATTCACTCAATGTGGAAAGACTTTTTTATTAGCAATACTCCTTGTAATACTCATTAAGGCTCAATTTGTTCCAGCCTTGGAAATGTATATCTTTGTTGTCGCTATTTCTATCTTAGATGGCTTTGCATCGCCCGTATCTTATGCCATGATTCCTAGATATGCCACAAATTTGGGAAAGGCAAATGCTGCCTTATCAATGAGTGGTGAGGGAGTGCAATTGATTGGTTGGGGACTGGGAGGACTCCTTTACGCTTCGGTTGGCCTATTTTCTACAATGTTGATAGTCCTATTTCTTTATCTTCTTTCTACTTCTGTGATGCTCTTTCTCCCTCAGGCTAAAATAGAGCAGTTAGAGGCGGAGACTAATCTGGATACTCTAGTAAAAGGATGGAAGTTAGTTGCAAAAAATCCTAAATTAAAGTTATTTGTCCAAGCAAATTTATTAGAGGACTTCTCCAATACAATCTGGGTATCATCTGTAATCCTTGTTTTTGTAACCGAGGTGCTAAAACAAACTGAAAGTTACTGGGGCTACTCAAATACAGCCTATTCCCTTGGTATCATTTTAGGTGGAATAATTGTCTACAAATCTATCCGAAGTAAAGTTTTAGCTCATAAGTGGAAAAGTATTCTCTTTCCACTCTTAGCAATGGCGACCATCACAGCCAGTATCCTCTTTTTTTCAAACACACAAACATTTTTAATTTTCTCAAGTTTAATCGGCTTCTTTTCTCAGTTAAAAGAAGTCCCTGAAAGTGTCTTTCTTCAAGAAACTGTGGATGAAAATCAGTTAGTACATGTTTATTCTGTATTTGAAGTCATTTCAACCCTTGCTTTTTCAGTTTTCGTCTTTCTGATGAGTTCTATTACTGAAAGTTTTGGAATTACAACAAGTTTCTGGCTATCAACAATTTGCATACTTTTGGAAGATGGCTTGATTTATCATAATCGTGATTATCTAAAGTAATTAATCATAGCTATACTTGATAACTATTAGGGTTATAAAAAATATAGGACTATCTGATTAGATAGTCCTATATTTTGTGTTATTTTAGAGACGTGGCGTAGATATCATTATTAAGATATTACGACACGAAGTCAGACGAATCGATATTATTCGTCTGACGCAGTTAGTGAGACGGCTAGCTAGACACCTAATAGGGGCTAGCGTCAAAAGATGAACGATTTGCAAAAACTAAATAGTCATCGTGTTACGACATGAGAAAACGGAAACGATGTTTTTTCCGTTTTCGAGTTAGTAAGGGACTTAGCCACGGTCCCATAGGACGTGGTGTAGATTGCTTAAGCTATGATATAGCCAAGCAATCTTAGTACATTACATCTTCTCTTCCAATGTTACATCTGGGGATATTTATCCGCAAACCAACGAAGGGCAAAGTCATTTTCAAAGAGGAAGACTGGTTGGTCAAAGCGGTCTTTAGCCAAGATATTTCGGCTTGATGACATGCGTTCGTCAAGGTCCTCAGGTTGGATCCAACGCACAGTCTTTTTACCCATTGGTGTCATGACGACTTCAGCATTGTATTCATTTTCCATACGGTGCTTGAAGACTTCAAACTGAAGTTGACCAACGGCACCAAGCATGTATTCGCCTGTTTGGTAGTTAGTATAGAGCTGGATGGCTCCTTCTTGCACCAATTGTTCAATTCCTTTGTGGAAGGACTTCTGTTTCATAACGTTTTTAGCAGAAACTTTCATGAACAACTCTGGCGTAAAGGTTGGTAGTGGCTCAAATTCAAATTTGTTTTTACCTACAGTAAGGGTATCACCAACCTGGTAAGTTCCTGTATCGTAAACCCCGATAATGTCTCCTGCCACGGCATTTTCAACATTTTCACGGAGACTCGGCCATAAACTGAGTGACGTTAGAGAGCTTAGCTCCTTTACCTGTACGGGTTAGGTTAACACTCATACCACGCTCGAATTCACCAGAAACGATACGAACAAAGGCAATACGGTCACGGTGACGTGGGTCCATGTTGGCTTGGATTTTGAAAACAAAACCAGAGAAATCCTTGTTAAGAGGATCAATCTCATCACCATCTACTGTCTTATGGCCATGTGGTTCTGGCGCGAATTTGAGGAAGGTATCGAGGAAGGTTTGAACCCCAAAGTTTGTAAGGGCAGAACCGAAGAAGACCGGCGTCAATTCACCAGCTAAAATAGCTTCTTCAGAGAATTCATTACCCGCTTCTGTCAAGAGTTCGATATCTTCTTTAGCTTGCTCATAGAATGGATTGTTGGCAAATAGAGTATCACCATCTTCAATCTTGGCAAAGCGCTCGTTACCCTTGTAAGCTTAAAGCTCTAATCGTTCATTATAAAGCAGTCATAAAGACCTTCGAAGGCTTTCCCCATACCGATAGGCCAGTTCATTGGGTAGCTGGCAATACCAAGCACTTCTTCCAACTCTTCCAAGAGGTCGAGTGGCTCACGTCCATCACGGTCCAATTTGTTCATGAAGGTGAAGACAGGAATACCACGGTGTTTAACAACTGAAAAGTTTTGGTTTGGGCCTCAATACCTTTGGCTGAGTCAACGACCATTACGGCAGCATCAACCGCCATAAGGGTACGGTAGGTATCTTCTGAGAAGTCCTCGTGCCCTGTGGGTATCAAGGATATTAACACGGTTTGCCGGCATAGTCAAACTGCATCACAGATGAGGTTACTGAGATACCACGTTGTTTCTCAATATCCATCCAGTCTGATTTAGCAAAATTTCCGGTCTTCTTACCTTTTACGGTACCAGCTTCACGGATTTCACCCCAAAGTAAAGCAATTGTTCAGTGATTGTTGTTTTACCAGCATCGGTGAGAGATGATGGCAAAAGTACGGCGTTTTTGATTTCGTCTTGGATACTCATAGTTTTCTTCTTTAAAAATAATCTTTTTGGTACTTTTCCTTAGTGGTATCGAACGTTAGCAGCTTCCTTAGGAATCGCAAAACTTCTACGTTCCATAGCTACTGACAGTAATAGGTTTTAACCAGATTGAAAAGTAAGATAGTTGTAGCACTTCTTTCAGAAAATTTCTCTCTTTTTAAGGGCTACATTTGTTGTCGAGGCTTGCGATAATCTCGCAGGCATAACTCTTTTATTATATCCAAATTACAGTGTGAAAGCAATTTTGAAAGCGTTTTGTGTTAGAATAAAACAAATAAAATGACAAAACATGCTATCAGCTTCTCTTCTGATGGCGTGTTTCTTCATTTATTCAATACTTATCTTCAAAATATTCCAGACTCTTTCATAATTATCATAAGAATAATCAAAGTTGCTGAAACGGCAAGGTATTTGACAAATAAGGGGGTTCCCATAATAAATGGCGTGTGTTTAAGCATCCATAGTTTCCACCGATAGTCTGATTAACTATTACCAGACCTAGATTTAGTAGGAAGGTAGCCACCACGATTAGTCCTAGGCTGATGGGATGGGTTTTATAACTGTTAAAAATGACATTCAGGCTATTGACGAGTAGGGCATAGTGACCAATTAGGGAAAGAAAATGCCTGTGATATGAGGAAACTCAGGGATCAAATACTGGTAAATCAATGCACAGTAGGTTCCGACGACTCCCATAATAGCGAAGTAGGTCTTTGTCCTACTATTTTCAAGAGGAGAACAGCAAACATGGCCATGCGGCAATGGTAAAGGCAGACTAATAAAAGAGGAAAGCCTTGCCAGAGGTACCATAAGGTAAGGGCAAAGAGTTGAATGGCTTGGATAGTGAGAAAGGTCCAACGCCATATATTATTGTTATGCCAAAGCCAACTCAGGTAACTCAAGAGTACCATCGCCAGCATAAAGCAAATAATGGGCAGAGGTATATGGGGGATGAGTTGGGGTCATTGTCAAAAAATCCTTCATTCTCCTGCTGAAATTACTATGCCTGCTATTATATCAAATTTCAGGATAAAGCAAAACCTGCTTGGAGAGCAGGTTAGAGAACTTAATTCTTAGCTTGAGTTCTTCCACGACCTTGGCTTAGGTTCATAGAGTTAGAGCCCTTGAGCAAGATTTGATCGTGCTCACCTAGGCTTTCTTTGATTTGTTTGACCATAGCGTCAAATTGGTCTTCATCAGCTGTCTTCTTGAAATAATAAACATGACCAAGTGGGAACATTTGACTGGCAAGTTGTGACAATTCTGCAATGTCTTCACCATAGAAAATTACCGTATCAATAGCATCTGGTGTCAGGCTGAGAATCATCTGTGTGTGAAGTTGCACAGACTGTTCACCGAGTTCTTTCATATCAGCTAGGACAGCAATTTTCTTGCCTCCTTCATTCTTAGGAATAGCTGAGAATGTCTCCAAAATGAGCTTCATGGCTGTTGGATTGGCATTGTAAACGTCAGAAAGGATATCCGCTCCATTAGCCGCTTTTTTCCATTCGGTACGGTTTTTTGTAAGCTGCAAGTTAGCAAGAGCTGAGAGGATATTTTCCTCAGTTACACCCAAGTGTTTTGCGACATAAGCAGCAACCATGGCATTTGTGGCATTATATTTTCCAGTGACTGGCAAGGTAACTTGTCCGTCTAGGAAGTTGGTTGAAAAGGTGAGATGGTCCTTGAATTCTGTCAACTCAGAGACTGTAAGCTCCGCACCATCTCCAAAGCGTACCACTTCAAGATTGTTTGGCAAGAAAGGATCTACGATAGGATCACTTGGCACAAGCAAGAGGCTACCATCAGGCATACCGTCTTGCATTTGCATTTTACCTTGGGCAATCTTGTCACGGCTACCGAAGAATTCCAAGTGAGCCTCTCCGATTAAGGTAACAACGGCTGTTTTTGGCTTAGCCAAGTTTGACAAGAGATGAATGTCTCCCATATGGTCTTGCCCCATCTCAAGGACGATTTTCTCCGTATCATCAGGCATGTGGAGGGCTGTATAAGGAAGACCAATCTCGTTGTTGTAATTACCTTGGGTTTTGTAAGTACGATAGGTCGTTGCCAAAGATATCATGAATCATGTCCTTGGTTGTTGTCTTACCATTAGAACCAGTCACAGCAATAACGTCAACCTCAGTCTTTTCAAGATAGTAGGCAGCTAGTTTGGAAGGCTTCAAGAGTGTCATCAACTAGGATGTGGACTTGATCAGCTGGTAATTCTTTTTCTGTGAATGTCGCTAGGGCACCATTGTCAAAGGCTATTTGGATAAAATCATGCCCATCACGCGCACCTTTTAGTGGCAAAAAGAGATCCCCCGCTGTGATCTTACGGCTGTCAAATTCAATCTGGTTTAGGGCGACATCTTTCATAGGCAGTGACATCATTTTTAGCGCCAACAACCTTGGCAATTTCATGGAGTGTCAGTTTCATCTTAAAATCCTCTGTTTTATTTTTTTACAAGTCTGGCAAGAAATAAGATTTTCTTACCTCAATCACTCCCAATTATATCACAAATCGGGCTAGCTTTTGCTTGGGAAGATGAATTTGTTACAATGGTTGATGAAAGGATTAGGCATGACAAAGAAAAAAATCAATCAGTTTCTCTAACAAAGAGAAAGACAGAAGAAGTGACTGCCAAAGTATTGAAGAACCTAAAGCTAGCGCTTTAATTGGAGAATGGTAGTTCTACTAGAGCCAACATCTGGATTGATCATCTTATTAATACTAGCACTGCTATATGGTGGTTTATATTATTACAATCATTATACCGTCAACAAAGATAATATTTATGGTCTCTGGCAGTCTGATCATCATCAGTTAGCGACTTCCTGTAAGCATATTCGGAAATGAGGAAATATTGACTGGCAGGTCACACAGGATGGTAAGGATGTTATCTATGCTACTAGAACTCGCCCAGTCAAGCTGCTTAATGACGGAGCTCTTCACATGGAGCTCTACACTGTGGAAGGCTACCTAACAGACCTCCCCACAAAGGACGGCTTCAGCTATATGGATTTCTATCTTCATAAAAACAATTATATTACCTATGATGGCGAGTCCTACAAACGAATAGACTCCGGAAACAGGTCCATCACTTGGAAAGATGATTCCACCAGCCCTTATGGTCAACGGAAAACCACTATAGATGAAGTTTTTGAATCCTTCTATTTGATACTTATTGGTATTTGCTCATTTCTTATCATTATAGAGGCTCGGCAAAAGAGGAGAGAGAAGCTCAATGAGACACCAAACAAAAAGAAAATACGCTGACCGAAAGAATCTCAATCGAAAATATCATCCACAAAAAGCATATCGGAAACAACAGAAACGCAAAACGGGATGGCGAGCACGCTGGGATAAATTTACAGACCGTTTAGCTAACATTTTTGGCATAGATTTCCTAATCCTCTTACCTGTAGTCATTATCTATGGTATTTTCTTTGGTCATGACGTTTATAAAGACGATATCTACGGTCTTTGGCAATCTAAAAGCCATCAGCTTGCCATATCCTACGAAAGAGGTGGCGAGGGAAGTAAGATTGATTGGGAGATTGTTCAAGATGGAAATGTCCTCATCAAAAATGCACGCATTGATGAGATTGAACGCTTTAATGGACGGTAACCTAGTTTATGCCAAGGAGCACCTTCTTTCAGACCTTCCCACAAAGAACGGCTACAACTATTTGAAGATGTATGTTCGTAAAGACAATTATCTGACCTATAATGGCGAATCCCACAAATTAGTGGATGATAAGGACAAAAGTATTACCTGAAAAGACGGTTCAAAATCCCCTTATGTCAACGAAAGACCTTGTCTGATCGTCTGAGACCTTATATCGTATTTGGAATGTTGGGTGGCTTTCTTATATATGTCCTTTTCGTTGAATGGAAGATCAAAAGAAACTATAAAAACAAGTAAAACCACTCCTGCTTCTAGCTAGACTAGATATAAGCAGGAGTGGTTGTTTATTTTTATTAAGCAAGACTTACCTCTCTAAGAGGGTGTTGGTCTTATTTCACTTGGCCACCTTCAACAACGAGGTCATCAGCTTTAGCAGCATCACCGTAAGTTGGGTGAAGTGTTTTTTCATAATCTTTGTGGAAGAAATTCTCTTCGCCAAGTTTCTTAATGTCTTTATTGATAAAGTCAAGGAGTTCTTTGTTACCTTTTTGAACGGCTGGAGCGATAGTATCTGGGTTCTGGATCACCAAGTGATGTGATTCCGACTTCATAGCCTTTGTTTTCTAGAGCCCAAGCAAGAACTTCTGTATTATCTGTTGAGAAGGCATCGCCACGACCATCAAGGAGTGCTTGGTAGGCATCGCTATATTGATCATACTTTTGCAATTTGATATTTGGGTAGTTCTTTTAAAATAAGTTTCAGCAGTTGTCCCCTTAGTAACAACTCAAGGTCTTACCTTCAAGCTCTTTAACGTCCTTAATGACCTTGTCTTTAGGTGACACCACACCGATTGAGACTTTCATGTAAGGAAGGGCGAAGTCCACTTGTTTCTTACGTTCATCAGTTACTGTAAAGTTGGCAAGGGTAATATCTACCTTGTTTGAAATCAAGAATTCTGCACGGTTGGCCGCATCTACTGAGACGTATTTAGGTTTAACACCCAAGTCTTTCCAAACGGTTCCCAAGTTCAATATCGTAACCTTGGTAAGCACCCCATTGTTATCTACATAACCGAAAGGTTTCTTTGTCCGCAAAGACGGCGATACGAAGCTCATCCACTCTTCTTAATTTCTTCAATAGTACGTGCTTTGGCTGTTGATTTACCAGAGCTACTGTTACTTGAGCAAGCAGTCACTGCTACCAAGGCAAAGACGAGGGCTAATAGGGCAAAAATTTCTTTGTTAGTTTTAATTCTCCCTAAAATAATTTACTTTTCACTAAAAACAATGGGTTACAAATAGACACCAAACTGACTGAAATCAAAGACATTGAGGAACTCGACGCTGTGTCTTTGGATGATTGAAGAATTCTTCAGCAGTACTCTTCCTCAGCGATGACACCCTTATCCATAAAGATAATACGGTCAGCGATGGCACGCGCAAACTGGAAGTTCATGGGTTACAATCAACATGGTACATCCTTCTTGAGCGGTCATTGATTAATTCCAGAACCTCACGAACCATCTCAGGATCAAGTGAAGCCGTCACTTCATCAAAGAGGATAACTTCAGGATGCATGAGCAGGAACGGACTATGGCTACCCGTTGCTTTTGACCACCTGATAGTTGTCGCGCAAAGCTGTGTCTCTTATCCAAAAGTCCCACACGGTCCAAAAGTTTCAGCCTCCGCAATGACTTCATCCTTGTTACGTCCTTGAGCTCTTGACTGGCCCCAAAATCAGGTTTTGTAGGATATCCAAATGCGGGAAGAGATCATAACTTTGAAAGACCATTCCGATTTTCTGACGAATCAGGTGGAAATCCTTTCTTACTGCCAGTGATAGACTTGCCATCCAGGAGAATATCGCCTCCTTGATAGTCTCCAAGCCATTGATGCAACGTAGCAAGGTCGATTTCCACAACCTGAGGAACCCAGATAACAACGACTTCACCCTTTGTTTAACATCAAGGAGATGCCTTTGAGAATCTCATTGTCCCAAAGGACTTTTCAAATCCTTGATTTGTAAAATGCTTTCTGTCATCTTAGTTCCTCCAACGATTTTCAGATAAGTAGACAGCTTAGATACTGGGTAAATCAAATGGCAAAACAAAGAATCAAAATGTGCCATAAATCCAGAAAGAAGCTGTTGGAATAGTCAGGCGGTTACTGTCGATAATCTGCTGACCAACCTTGGTCACCTCAACCACCCCAATCAAAACCACCAAGGATGTGGTCTTAATCATCCGTGTCACCTATTAATAGCCTGAGGCAACAAGCGACGCAAGACTTGTGGGATAATCACATAGGTATAGAGTTGGCCATTGGTCGCTTCAAGAGCCCCATTCTCTCAAACTGGTGTCTCGGTAGCGACGTGATTGACCCACGCACCAAATCACCCATCTCAGCCGTTCCCCAAAGGGTAAAGACGATAATAGCCGATAGCTCGCCTGAGATATTGATGTTAAAATTCCTAGCCAGACCAAAATAAACAATGAAGAGCAAGACTAATTGAGGCATGATACGAATAAATTCTAGATAAATTCGTGACAAAACCGAACAATCTTAGACTTTGAAGTCATGACAATCCAAAAGAGTTCCTAGTAAAAGGGACAGAAGCACCGAAACGATGGAAATTCCAATAGTTACGCCTAAACCTTGTAAGATACGTAGGAAATTATTCCCCTGAAGAAGAACCTGAAAGCCCGAATCCTGCATAGCGTAACCTCCTTTCAATCCAACTAAAGACTAGAGAAATCGGCAGCAACATCAAGAGATAAGCCACTACCAACATGCCCAGAGCCACATCGGTTTCTGTAGTAAAGACCAATCAAATCCTTAGCCACATACATCAAATCCGCCAAGGCTACCGCTGAGAATACTGACGTTTCCTTGATAAGGAAAATAACGTTGGCACTAAATGACGGAAGCGCCACAGCCACTGCCTGAGGAAGGACCACATAGCGAAAGACTTGGAATGGCGTCAAACCAATAGACAAGCCCACTTCATGTTGGGTCTGACTAACAGCCTCTAGACCACTTCGGAAGGACTCCGCCATATAGGAACCACCCAAGAAAATCAAACCTACCACAGCACAAGCCTCTGAGGATAGAACCAAAACCTATACGAGGCAAGCCAAAGTAGAGAAAGAAGAGCTGAATCAAAGCGGCGTATTACGAGACAGCTCAATATAAGCCGTCGAAAGCTGACTCAAAATCGGCACTCGGTAATGACGAATAACACTCACCACCAAGCCCAAAAGGAAGGAACCAAGAATCCCCAGAACGGCAATATGTAAAGTTAAAAGAATGCCTTCTGATAAAAGGGCAAATACTGTTGAACAATGGACCAGTCCAAAACTTTACACCTCCTCAAAACAAGATACAAAGGGCGTAAAAATCCGTGAGCACCCACTGACATCTACTTCTGGCCCTTTGACCATCACTGTCTCTGACGATATTTACGATAGGTGAATCTTCATCAAAACGAACAAATTGCTTTATATTATTATTTGAAACGTTAGCTTTATTCTACCACCGCTGAGTTTCTTTGATAATATGTATTTTTATCGAGGTGATAGAAAAGATATAAATAAAATCTGGATTTCTGTAAAAAAAAAACACCTCAGTCTCAGAGATTTCTCCGAGACTAAGATGTCTGTCTTCTAAATCATAGTGCTTAAATCAAATGGCTTTCACGTTTGTCGAAACATTTCTTGTCCCAAGGCCACCAATTCCTTGATACAGATCTGAGTAAGAAAGTCCCATATTTTCCCAAAGAAGTGGGTACATTGACCATTGGGTGAAACCTGGCATGGTGTTGAGCTCGTTAAGATAGATGGCTCCATCCTCTGTCAGGAAGAAATCACAACGGGCAAGACCACAACCCCCTAGGAGCAATTTGTGGCCTTGGCCGCATAGGCACGCATTTGTGTCATGACTTCTGCAGGCACGTGAGCTGGGATATCCATGGTAATCTTATTGTCAATGTACTTGGCTTGGTAATCATAGAAAGCCACGTCTTTGACTCACTTCACCCGGATCAGTCGTTTTGACAGTCTTTCCAAGGATACCAACTTCGATTTCACGGGCAACCACACCTTGCTCAATCAAGATACGGCTATCATATTTGAGAGCAGATCAATCGCTGCACGAAGCTCTGCTTCATTTTCAGCTTTAGAAATCCCAACAGATGACCCCATGTTAGCAGGTTTGACAAAGGGAAGGTCAATTTTCAAGCGTCTCTGCTACTGCTACTTCCAAATCTTCACCCTCGATGAAGACTGTATAGGCAACCTGAGGCACACCAGCAACTTCAAGAATATGCTTGGTCATAATCTTGTCCATAGCCACACTTTGAAGAAAGAACATTAGTACCCACGTATGGCAATTTGAGGGTTTCGAGGAAACCTGGATAGAACCATCCTCACCCATAGGACCATGAAGCACAGGAAGACCACAGCATCTTCGTAGATATCGCTTGGTTTGATAGCCTGACTAGCCACAACTGTAGCATTGGTCATGAGCTTCTCATCATCACCGGGTTTCTGTAAATTCTTGTGTTTTGATAAAATCACCAGACTGAGTGATAAAGTAGGTTTTAACCTCAAATGCGCTGTAATCCACCGCACGCATAACACTCTCAGCTGAGAGCACAGACACTTCACGTTCTGCTGAACGTCCACCGTAGAGAAGGATAAGGGCTTTGTTTTAGACATAGGTATACCGTTTTCTTTTCTTGATTTCTAGTCTCAGTTTTAAAGAGAGAATAGTCTTTTGAGAACATAATTACCTTAATCATATCACAAAAGGAAGGGTTTTCAAAAAGATTATGGAGAGAAAAACAGCCTAAGAGCTGTTTCATTCCTGTCTTAAATTTCGTCACCAAGCTCGAACTTAGTGCCTTTAGGGCAAGCTTTGAGAGACCATTTCCATGGTTTCCCTTCAATAGTGACTTGTTTGTTTTCGAGGTCAACTTGGACATTCTCTACGCCTTTAACAGCAGAGAGTTTTTCGGTAACGGTGTTGACACAACCTTGGCATTTCATTCCTGTGGATTTTATAAGTTTTGTCATTTTTCTTTCTTCCTTTCTTTAATTAGTTTTTAATACACACCTTAAGCGGCGGAGTTGTAAGTAATCGACACTTAAATTTTGCAGCGCTTGAGACGCAGAGAGAATTAAGAACGACCGAAACAGAGCTAAACTCATGGCAAACTCTATCATTGATCAAGAAGGGGACCCCAAAGAGGTGGAGGACAACCCATAGCCGCTGGGATAGACAAGATATTGTAGATAAAGGCCCAAAGAGGTTTCTTTAATCGTTGTGGATTGTCGCCTGACTAATTTTCAAGGCTTAACGACATCCATGAGGTTGGTTTCATAAGGACCATATCCGCACTTTCCATGGCAATATCTGTCCCTGACCCCATGGCAATACCGATATCAGCAGTCGCAAGGGCTGGGGCATCATTGATACCATCACCAACCATGATGACTGATTTTCCTTCTACCTGAAGGTCGCTAATCACTCCTAGATTTTTCTTTGCGGAAGCACTTGACTGATGACACGTTTGATGCCAACCTTTTGAGCGATGGCTTGGCTGTTTGGTCATTATCACCAGTCAACATGATGACTTCCTTGCCCATTTGATGAAGAGCGGCCACCATATCGGCGCTATCTGCTTTAACCTCGATCAGCTACACCAAAGAGTCCGATTAACTTGCCATCTTCAGCTAGGAATATAGGAGTTTCACCATCATCTGTCAAGTTTTGAAATCAGCTTGTGCTGAAGTCAAGTCGACTTTTTCCTCTGCCATAAGAGTTTGGTTCCCAGCTAGATAAGTCTTGCCTGCATAGCTGGCAGTTAGTCCTCGTCCAGTCAAACTTGAGAAATTGTCCATCTCTAACAAGTCCAAGTTAGCATTTTCTGCTACAAGAATTGCTTGACTCAAGGGTGTTCAGACTTGGCTTCCAATGATGCCAAAAGTTGTAACGGCTACTCCACTATTGCCATAGGTATAGCTAGAAACCAACTGAGGTTTACCCTGAGTAATGGTTCCTGTCTTGTCAAAAACGAGGACGTCAGCCTTGTGAGCTAGCTCGAGCACATCTCCACGCTTATAGAGAATACCGTGCTCGGCACCAAGCCCTGTACCAACCATGATGGCTGTCGGTGTCGCAAGTCCCAATGCACATGGACAAGCAATGACCAATACACTAACTGCTAGCAGTCAGCAAAAGTAAAGGTTTGTCCCATGATAAAGTACCAAAAGAGGCCAGATACAAAGTGCGATAGCCATGACAACAGGAACAAAGACTGCTGACACCTGGGCTATCTTGGCAATAGGTGCCTTGGTTTGTTGGGCATCCTCAACCAATTTGATGATTTGGGAGCAAGGTGTCCTTACCAATCTTTTCAGCCTTCATAAATCAAGCTACCCTGACCATTAATAGAACCTGCAAACACTGGTTTACCAACAGATTTTTCAATAGGGAGGGACTCACCTGTTAGCATGCTCTCATCAATCGCAGAGCTACCAGAAATCACTCGACCATCCACGGCTATCTTTTCCCCAGGTTTGACCACAATATGGTCACCAAGAACAACCTTATCCACAGGAAGCTTGACTTCCTTACCGTCCCGAAGAACGGTTGCTTCCTTGGCTGACAAGTGCATAAGTTTCTTAATAGCTTCTGAAGTTCGACCCTTAGAGAGGGTTTCAAAGTACTTACCAAGAGTAATCAGGGTCAAGATAACGGCCACCGACTCGAAATAGAGTTGGTGAACGTGATGGGCATGCCCCAATGAAATGTGGTAAGTACCATAAAGACTATAAAGAAAGGCCGCTGCCGATGTTGCCAAGGCTACCAAGGCATCCATGTTAGGGGATGACCCTTGGCCAAGGTACGAAAACCATTACTATAGAAGGAACGACCCAACCACATGACGGGCACTGTCAAAATCAAGCAAGCACCAATGCATAAGTCAAGGCTGCATGGTGAGGAGACAAGAAGTTTGGCACAGGTAGACCGACCATTGGCCCCATAGCCAGATAAAAGAGAGGAACGGTGAAGATTGATGACCAAATGAGACGCTCACGCACCTTGTGAATTTTGTCTTCTTCACGTTCTTCCTGACTTTTAGCTGTATCTGGGTTGTAGACTTCGGCTTCATAACCAGCGTCAGCCACAGCCTTTTTCAATAGCTTCTGGACTAACCTTGTCCCCAGCATAATCCACAGACATTTTTTCGGTGGTTAGGTTAACCACAGCCTTGTCCACACCATCCAACTTATTAACAGCATTTTCAACATTGGCCACACAGGATGCACAGGTCATCCCATTAACCACAAAGGTTTCTTTTGCCATTTCCTATATCACCTCCATATGATGCCCACAGGCGCATTGGCCAGGCACACAGTCACACACCACCTGATCCACAGGTGCTTTTGCTAAAAGCAAGGCCTGCAACTTATCCACATCAGCTTGCGTCATTGGTGTCTTTGCGATGAGTTGACCCAATAAATCGCTATGTTTGGTCAAACAAATCTTGTCAAAAACAGCCTCTAAAGCCTGAAAATTCGCTTCATCTTCACCCAAGCTAGCTTGATAGATAAACCCGCGTCCTTGACGCTGACTGGTTAGGTAACCCTTATCCGCCAAACGTCCAATCAAGGTCTTAACTGTCGAAGCCGACCAGTCTAGCTTCTTAGCTAGAATCGCTATAATCTCTGAAGAAGTCGCTTGCCCCTTAGCCCAGAGCACTCTCATGACTTCCCATTCTGCAGATGAAATTGCCAGCATAATAGTTCCTTTCTGAATGCTTTTATTTGTTTACATTTGTAGATTCATTTTAACGCTATCATGAAAACATTTCAAGATTTTTATCTACATTTGTAGATTTATTTTTGATGAAAAATACTCACCATTTCTGGAGAGTATCATCTGCTATTTTTCAAAGTGTGAACCGAATGTAACAAATTCAGCAACTTCTTCTTCCTTACCGTCGTGAAGATCACGGACGATTTTTGATCCCACGATAACACCGTCTGACACAGCATTAAAGCGTTTAATGTCTTCCTCTGTTGACACACCAAAACCTGTGAGAACTGGAATGTCAGCATGGGCAGTCAAGTTAGCCAAGTGTTTATCAAGGTCATCGCGGTAATTACCAGTCTTACCAGTAACGCCATTGATGGCAACAGCGTAGATAAAACCTTCTGCACCATCAATCAACTGTTTCTGACGGTCAATGCCTGTAGTCAAACATACCAAAGGCACGAGAGCAATATCACTGTCTTTCAAATAAGGGGTGATAAAGTTAGCGTGTTCATCTGGCAAATCAGGAATAATGAGCCCCTTGACAGATGTCTCTGCAAGATCCTTAACAAAGGCTTCAATACCATATTGATAAACTGGGTTGATGTAGGTCATGATAACCAAGGGTACCTGAGTTTTTTGTTCTTGAAGCTTCTTGATGATAGCTGTCAAAGTCACATCTTTAGCCAAACTACGTTGTCCTGCTAATTCAATAACGGGACCATCGGCCACAGGGTCTGACCATGGAATACCCACCTCAATAGCTGAGACACCACTATTTTCCAAGAGAGCAATGGTCTCAAAGAGTCCGTCTAGGCCTTTAGCGTGGTCACCCGCCATGATATAAGGTACGAAAATACCGCGTTTACTGTCTTTGATAGCTTGTAGGTGTTTTGTTAATGTTTTTGTCATGGTTTATTTCCCTTCTGCTTCAGCTTCGAAACGTTCTTTAACCTGCATAACGTCCTTGTCCCCACGACCTGAGAGGCAGACGATGAGGCTTTGGTCTGGCGACATCTTAGCTGCCACTTTTTGCGCAAGCGCAATGGCATGGCTAGACTCAAGAGCTGGGATAATACCTTCCAAACGTGACAGAAGTTTGAAGCCTTCAAGAGCTTCTTCGTCTGTGATAGAGTCGTAAGTCGCACGTCCAATTTCGTTGAAATAACAGTGCTCAGGACCAACCCCTGGGTAGTCCAGACCAGCTGAGATAGAGAAGGCTTCCATGATTTGACCATGAGCATCTTGGAGAACATCCATAAGCGCTCCATGAAGGATACCAGGACGACCTTTGGCAAAGGTTGCGGCATGTTTTTCAGTATCAAGCCCCAAACCAGAAGCCTCAGCACCATACATGGCTACTGATTTATCATTAACAAATGGGTAGAACATACCGATAGCATTTGAACCACCACCGATACAAGCCATTACAGCATCAGGCAATTTACCACCAGAAATCTCTGCATATTGGCGTTTGGCTTCACGACCGATGACAGATTGGAAGTCACGAACAATTTCTGGGAACGGTGCAGGACCAAGGGCAGATCCCATGATATAGTGCGTATCCTCGATACCTGCAACCCAAGCACGAAGGGCTGCATTTACAGCGTCCTTAAGCACTCGTGATCCATCGGTAACACTGAAAACTTTGGCACAAGCAACTCCATACGGAAAACGTTAAGCGCCTGACGTTTAACATCTTCCTCACCCATATAGATCGTACAATCCATGTCGAAAAGGGCTGCGGCTGTCGCTGTTGCGACACCGTGTTGACCTGCACCAGTTTCGGCGATGATTTTCTTCTTGCCCATACGTTTGGCAAGCAAGACTTGACCAAGGGCATTGTTAATCTTGTGGGCCCCTGTGTGGTTAAGGTCTTCACGTTTAAGGTAAATTTGCGCTCCACCGATATAATCTGTCAAACGTTTGGCGTGGTAAAGAGGTGTTTCACGGCCCACATAGTTTTAAGGAGGTCATCCAATTCCGCTTGGAAACTTGAATCTTCTTTGGCTTCACGATAGGCCTTATCCAATTCAATAACGGCTGTCATCAGCGTTTCTGGAACGAACTGACCACCGAATTTTCCGTAAAATCCTTTTGCATCAGGTTGTTGATATGTCATGCTTTCACTCTTTCTATAAATGCTTTAATCTTGTCTAAATCTTTGGAACCATCTGTCTCTACACCTGAGGACACATCCAAGGCATAGGGATGGAAGGTTTCCTTGGCCTCTGCCACATTATCCACAGCCAAACCACCAGCGATAAAGTAGTCCTGTTCAATCTGCTTATCAGCCAAGAGTTGCCAGTCAAAGGTCTGACCACTACCAGCAATGGGAGCATCAAAAAGAGAAGATAATCCGCCTGCTCTTGACTTGAGAATCGCTATCTGAAATCTGAATAGCTCGAATAACTGGTACTGAAATCTTTGGAATCAGAACTTCATCAAAACTTCCATGAATCTGAACGATATCTAAAGGAACCTGACCAATCGCTTCTTCCAGTTCCTCAAGACTTGGTGAAACAAAGACACCAACGATTTTTGTTTGGCCTGTCACCTTTAGCCAGCTCGTGAGCTTGTTCAAGACTCACTTGACGATTGCTTTGGCGAACACAAAGCCAATGTAGTCAGCACCTGCTTCAACTGCAGTTGCCACCGCTTCTGGTGTCGATAGTCCACAAATTTTAACCTTTGTCAATTTGCAACTCCTTGACCTTTTAGCCACATTTTCAGCTGTCATAAGGGCAGTTCCTACTAGAATCCCATTAAAATATGGGGCAACTAAGGCAGCATCCTGACCTGTAAAATAGCCGACTCAGAAATATAAACAGGCTTGTCCTTGAAATGCGTTGATAACTCTAGACTGGTGTTGATATCTGTCTCAAAAGTAACCAAATTACGGTTGTTTAACACCGATAATCTCAGCACCAATACGATGAGCCACTTCCAATTCTGGCAGATTATGCGTTTCAACCAAGACTTCCAAGCCAAGGCTTGTCGCAAAATCGTAGAGCTCCTTAAGACGAGCTTCTGGCAAGGCCGCTACAATCAAGAGAATGACTGTCGCACCCGCATACGACTACGCACAATCTGTTTCTCATCAATAATGAAGTCCTTAGCCAAGGTTGGAATAGCCACCTGTGACGAAATTTCTTTCAAATAGGAAATATCACCCTTGAAGAAGACCTCGTCTGTCAAAACAGAAATCATGGCTGCCCCATTTTCTTCATAGGTCTTGGCCTGAGCCACAATATCCACATCTAGGTTAATATCACCCATACTTGGACTGGCTTTTTTCACTTCAGAAATAATTTGCAGCTTGTTTTGATTTGACTTGAGAAAATCATAAAGGCGATAGGTCTGACGCAAGGGCTGCAAGTCTTCCATGACCAGCTGGGCAACTTCTTTTTCTTTTTGTTCTAAGATTGTTGGGAGAAAGGCTTTACTCATACTTGTACCTCTTGGAGTTGGCGAAGTTTTTCTAGGGCTGAGCCATCCGCAATCAATTGACGAGCAAGCTCAATACCTTCCTTAATAGTCTCAACCTTACCATTGGCAAAGAAGCCAAGACCTACATTAAGCACTGTTGTTTCAAGGTAAGGACTAGCTTCATTTTTCAAGACACTAAGGAGAATCTCTGCATTTTCCTTGGCATCGCCACCTGTGATATCAGACAACTCAACCTTTTCCATACCCAAATCTTCATAAGTGAAAGTGTGCTGGCTGATGTGACCATCTTCCAAAAGGGTGTAGGTGTTAGTGCCATAGAGAGCAGCTTCGTCCATATTGTCAGGACCTGTGATAATAACCGCACGTTTTACGTCCCAACTGTTGAATAGCATTAGCAACAATCTCTTGCAGCTCCACACGATAGAGCCCCATGAGTTGCGTCTCAAGGTCAAGCGGATTAGCCAGTGGCCCAACCAAGTTCATAATCGTTGGAATCCCAAGAGCTTGGCGAGCTGGACCAATAAAACGCATAGCTGGTTGCATGGTTTGTGCAAAGATAAAGGCCAAGCCAACCTCGTCAAGTGCTTTAGATAGGGTTTCTGGCGATGCCGCAACGTTGATTCCAAGGGCTTCAAGGACGTCAGCTGAACCAGATTTAGAGGAAATCGAACGGTTACCAGCCTTGGCCATACGAATACCGCCTGCTGCTAGGACAAAGCAAACCGTTGTTGAAATGTTAAAGCTATAAGACTGGTCTCCACCAGTACCACAGTTACACATAGCATCTGTGAAGGTCTCAGGCAAGACAGTCGCATGTGATTTGAGAGCACGCACGATACCTGTGATTTCATCTGCTGTTTCCCCCTTAGTCTTAAGCCCCATAAGGAAGGCAGCAATTTGGCTTTCTGAGACTTCATTTTTAAGAATACGGTCAAAGACTGCTTGGACTTGGTCTTGAGACAAGTCTTGGCGGTTTGAGATTTGTAGGAATATTTCTTTCATATCTGTTTTCCTTTTAAAAACTGTTCAATGTTATCTGATGCACGAGGAGAGGTTTTGAGCGTAGACAAATCTAGTCCAAAAGACTATCCAACTAGCCTGCAACGATTTTTACGAAATTTTCAATCATCTTAAGCCCATCTGGACTTCCGATGCTTTCTGGGTGATATTGCAAACCATAAATTGGTAGCTCCTTATGTTGAATGGCCATGATTTCTTGATCATCAGTTGTGATAGCTGTCACATCAAAGCCCTCTGGCATTTGGTCAACAACGATGGAATGGTAACGCATGATTGGGACATCATTGTCGATATCCTTAAAAATAGGCGATGGTGTTTCAAAAGTGATGTTACTTTGTTTCCCATGCATGACATTCTTAGCCAAGCCAAGTTTACCACCAAAAGTTTCCGCAATAGCCTGATGCCCCAAGCAAATTCCCATCATCGGTTTTTTACCAGCGAAATCCTTAATCAAGGCTTCCATTTTACCCGCATCAGCTGGCCAACCTGGACCCGGTGAAAAGACTAGCCCGTCAGCTTTTTCCGCCTCTTCATAGAGGGTCTCATCATCGTTACGCAAGACTTTTACCTCTGTAAATGTCCCGAGGTATTGTGCCAAATTATAGGTAAAAGAATCGTAGTTATCAACTAGTAAAATCATTGGACATCTCCTATTCTTGTCATAGCTTTCGCCTTGTTAATAGTTTCGTAAAATTCATTTTCAGGAACACTGTCGTAAACAACACCTGCACCCGCTTGAACATAAGCTTTTTGATTTTTGAGAATCATGGTACGGATGGCAATGGCAAAGTCCATATCTCCTGTCGCAGACAGATAACCAATAGCTCCCGCATAAATACCACGTTTTTCCTGCTCAAGCTCATAGATACGACGCATGGCACGAATCTTAGGTGCTCCTGACACGGTTCCAGCTGGTAGGGTTGATTTTAGAGCATCAAGGGACATCAACTCCGGTAAGAGTTGCCCCTTAACCACACTGGTAAGGTGCATCACATAGCGGAAATACTCAACCTCCATATACTTGGTTACCTTGACCGTACCATTTTTGGCAATCTTACCAATATCATTACGTCCCAAGTCAACCAACATACGATGTTCCGCAGTTTCTTTGATATCATGTGAAAGTTCATCTGCCAAAGCAGCGTCTTCCGCCTCATTGGTACCACGAGGGCGAGTTCCAGCAATCGGATTGGTTAACACCTCTCCATTTTTCACTGAAACCAGGCTCTCTGGGCTGGCACCAATCACCTGATAATCTCCAAAATCGTAGAAATAAAGATAGTTTGATGGGTTGGTCACGCGCAAGTTACGGTAGTAATCCTAAAGGATCTCCCTCAAAGTCCGCTGAAAAGCGTTGACTAAGCACACATTGGAACATATCTCCCTCACGAATGAGTTTCTTGGCCTTAGCCACCATATCCATGAAGACTTCTTTTTCGATATGATTTGAAAATTGCAAAGCTTGCAAGGCCTGAGGTGTAAACTCGTTTGGCGCCTGAGTCTGGAGGTTCGTTACCACCTGACCAAGAGCTTGACGCACCGCATCGTTGTCACGACCAGAGTAGATATTGTCCTCAACCACATATACCTTTTCCTTCTTGTGGTCAAAAATCAAATAAGACTCATAGATAAAGAAATGCATATCAGGTGTCCCAATCGTATCTTCAGGAATCTCCCCGATATTTTCATAGAGACCAATCATATCATAGCCTGCAAACCCGATAGCACCACCTGCGAAAGGTAGGTCAGACTTGATGCCCTTGACTGTTACTTGGTCCAAGTATTCGAAAGGATCTTGATCAATCGCCTTATCATTTTCATAAAGAACACCATCCTTGAAGGTTACTTCAAAGACCGGATTGTAGGCAACAATAGAAAAACGTGCATTTTCCTTCTCACGAGGAATAGATTCAAGGATAACCTTGTGTTCCCCTTGAACACGCATATAAGCCAAGATTGGTGTTAAGGTATCGGCTGGTAAAATTTTTCTCATAGTATTTCCTTTCAAACTGGTTTATCGAGAGTAATAAGACTGATACAAGACTCCTTTATAGGATGTATCGGCACCATTAGTGTTCTTTGTTCACTTTCTCTTCCAAAGCAATAAATGCTTTAATCATGCTTCGCCAAACACTTTCAGCCACATCTGGCGATAAGCCAAGCTCTAGTGCCTCCTTGCGACGGTTAGCTATGACTTGAGCAACACGATCATTCGCCCGGACTGCGGACTTATCTCCTTTTGGCTTCAGCCGTCCTGCCTTTTCCACAAGTATTTGACGTTGGGCCAGTAATCGAATCAACTGTCTGTCAATATTATCAATCTCAATTCGAATATCGCTTAATGCATCCATAAATACCCAACCTTTCATTGAATAATGAAATAATACTTCTTTAAGGTAAATAGACCTTTAAAGATAAAAGTAAGCAAAAAACCTCACAGAGAAAAACTCTGTGAGGGCATTAAATCTAGTTTAACACGGTACCACCTCAGTTAATGGTCTCCAAAAAAACGACCATCATCTCTATCTCCTCTAACAAGGAGTTGCACGGTAAGGGGTGCCAACCGAGAAGAATATGTATTACCTTCTCATTATCATCCAATCAGCCCAATGTTCGCTCATCTCGATTACCTACTCACAATCACCGCAGGCTCCCTGAAAATCTAAGACCAGTTACTTTCTGATTTACTCACTATTGTACTCCTTTTTAAAAAGATGTCAAGAATTTTCTGTTAATTTCGACAATTCTTCTCCTAAAATTCGTTTTAGCTAATCCAGATAGTGAGATAGCCTTGCCCTTAAGCTACAAATAAAAAAGCCCCGAAAGGGACTTCTTGGGTTGATAAACAACGGCAGGATGACAATCCTGCATCTCTTCAGACCCGAAGGTGCGGCGGCTGCCTCTTCCGCCCTCGTTGTTATTCTTACTTATATTATATCACATTTTCTTAGCTCTACCAGCATTTAGATAATTTTTCAGCTTAGAATCTTTAATCACAAACATGGTACGGACATTAAGTTTATCACATAATCTGACCGCTACTAAAACATTACCATCAATACGTTTGATGTATTCCAAGGACTGGCCATCAGGATGGCGACCGATATAGTCCGGATGAGCAATAATCTCTGGAATACGTTCATAGGTGGCATCAAAATCACTGAATTCCTGGCGATGTTTTTCCATATGCTTCTTACGTTGTGCAGACAGCGTGATTTCTTCACCAGGCTTGTAGTCCAAATCAAAAGCTTTAATGACTTTTGACGTCAAGTGCCCTACTGTTTTCATGCCTTTATTGTACCATACCTAATGCCCATCAAGGATTTTCCTATTATTTAGCTATCAAAAAACTAAAGTCTGTTAGCAAGCTTAAGTTTTGCTTTGTGCTTTTTGGAAAGCACCTTGTTTGTAGCTAATCCAGAAGAAAAGCGGTGTACAGATAGCCATTGCTATCAGATAGATTGGCAAGGTGTAGCTATTAAGTGTCGAAATTTCAATCACATCTCGAAGATAGTAAGAGCTAATTAAGAAACCAAAGACTGAGTAAATAATCAAGGCCACACGTCCCTTATTCAAGGGGATACAAGCACGAATAACGGCAAGAACACCCGTTGATCCCATCATATAATAAGAAAGCGTCAGCATGTCCGTATTGCTCATGCCAAGATAGACCTGAGATAGATGGAAAATAAGAACACTGATAACCAGCATCAAGGCATTAGGAATAGCCAACTGGAGCGAACGTCTGAGGAAATGTTTCTCAACAGGTCGAATATTACGTTCGAAGGTCAAAATAAATGGTGGAAGACCCTCGATAAATTGCCCCGCTAAAGTCATCTGAACCTGAATGAATGGGAAGACCAAGAGGTACTCCGCCTTTCCAAAAACAATACTGGCAATACAGATAAGTCCCAAAAGGAAGGAATAAACAGTTTTAATGAGGAAAATAGGTGCAATGTGGGCAATATTATTAACCACACGACGTCCCTCAAATAGAATTTCAGGAATATCCTTAAACTCAGAATCCATAAGCACCAAGTTGGCAATCTGGCGTGTAGCGGGATCCCCTTCAGCCATAACAATCGAACAGTCCGCTTCACGTAGTGCCAAGATATCGTTGACACCATCACCAGTCATAGCTGTGGTATGCCCATTGGCATTAAGCGTTTGGATTAATAACAACTTTTTCTGATGCGGAGATACGCGACCAAAAATTGCCGTATCTTCAGCCAAAGCCTCCAATTCCTCATCACTGATCTTAGAACAGTCAATATAACTTTGATAATCTGCAAAACCAGCTTGGTGGGCAATATGAGAAACCGTCACAGGATTGTCACCAGAAATAATCTTAAGCGTCACATCTTCTGAACGTAGGTATTCCAAAGTTTCTGCAGCATCCTCACGGATAGGATCGGCAATTTCAAGCAAGGTCAAAGCCTCGATATCATTCGGCAAAATCATGGTCTCTGTGGCAATACCTGACTGACTCCAAGCCAAAATCAAAACACGAGAACCACGAGCCTGAGCCTGATCGACTGCTTTTGGATTTTCCTTAAGAAGCATCTCAGGTGCTCCCAAAAAGAGAGTTCCAAGCCCATTGATGCTCACAGCACCCCATTTACGATTGCTTGAAAATGGAATAACATCACCTACCTGATAATGATGTTCCAGACCCTCATAAGCATTTCGAATAGCCTGAGCTGTTGCGTTTTTATCCTTACTATGTTGCATATAAGCCGCAAGCAAACGCTCCAACTCCTCTTTCGTAAAACGCTCTGACAGTAGTTTCAGACCCTTAACGGTCATCTTTCCTTGCGTAATTGTCCCTGTCTTATCTAAACAAAGCACATCTACACGGGCCAAGGTTTCAACAGAGTACATCTCTTGCACAAGGATGTGTTTCATCCCAAGCTTAATGACAGCCGTCAAAAGTGATGTAATAGTCAAAAGGGTAATTCCCTTAGGCAACATTCCCAGAAGGGCTGTTGAACTGGTAACGACCGACTCTTGAAGAGAAAGCTGCTTAATCAAGTAAGCCTCAAAAAAGAGTGCAAGCCCAAATGGTATAACAATCTTGCCCGTAAACTTAGCAATCTTATCCATATTATAAAGGATACAGGACACGATTGGCTTATGAGTCTTGGCCTCTAGCATGAGCTTATTGGCATAATTGTCCTCGGCTACGTTAATAACCTTAGCATAAACCTGACCACTCACAAGATAAGAACCCGAGAGCAACTCCTTCCCATCCTTCTTGAGAATAAGGTCACTCTCACCCGTCAGCATAGCCTCATTGAGCTCAGCCATCCCATCAACAACCACTGCATCACTGGGAACCTGCTCACCCGCAGACAAGAGCATGATATCATCTAAGACAATATCCTTAGGATCGATGGAAACAAGCTGTCCATCACGCACCACACGAATCTGATCCTGATTCATGAGATTGAGCTTATCAACCATGCGACGGGCACGCAACTCCGTCATCATCCCCGTAAAGGCATTAAGCACAATGATTCCGAAGAAAAAAAGATTCGACCAAGCCTGAACAGCAATCAAGGCCACAAAGATTGCAAAATTAAGCATATTAAAGGAGTTAAAGACATTACGCCTAAAAATATCCCAATTGCTGGAGCCAGCTTTTGCTTTAAAATAATTTGTTTTACCGTCATCTATCCGCTGCTTGACCTCCACCTGAGTCAAGCCTTGTAACTGTTTTTTCACAAATTTCATAGTAGCATAAAAATGAGGTATTTTCAAAGGTTAGCCGTCATGAATACCAAGGAAATAAACCTATTACCCCTCATGCTTTTTTCACTCTGCCATCCAGGCCAATAAACCCAACAAAAATATTCTGTAGGATTATATTCTCTAATTAAACCTACTTCGGTAAAGTAGATTAAACAACCATTGAAGATTGATAAAAGGTTTTGTATGAACCTTCATGATTGAGGGAAAAATCTTCCTTAATCTCTCGTTTAATTTGTGATTCATTAACTTGATTTTTTTGCTTCTTCTGAAAAATAACTGACGTCCTCAAATCTAAACGTACTATTAAAACCAACAGTCATATTATCCTTATCATATAAAAAGTTTCCTAAGGATTTTGTTAGAAAAGATTTACTTTTAGTATTTATAATATCGTTTGTTCCATCATCATATATAATATTGTCGATTTTAGGAGTATAAATCCACCCCACATTCTTTACCAACATAACTAAATACGTTTCTGTCCCCTCATTATTAGGGATATGCTGAGCATAATAAACAGAGTTAAATTTTAAATTACAATAAGTATAGAGACTCATACACAAGACTATAAGCAGTCCGACATCCCTAAAATATTTCTTTTTTGCATTGTCATCTTCTCTCTCCTTTTCTATCTCCAATTACATGTTGACTAGGTTAACAATTAAGCATTGTACACTATTCATAACAAGTCTTAAAACTCAAGGATTTGTGGCTTCTGTAATTGCTTCTACAGCTTTTTAACAAAGCCTCGTGATACCATCGTTGTAAACAAACTTAACTCTCTTATAATTACGGATTCTCTTTGACCCTCTCTCACTTTGTCATTCAAACTAAACATGGTATAATAGTTGAGGTATCGACTATCTCTTCTATTAGGAAAAATAAGGCATCAAAAAGTAACAAGAAGGGGCTAAACCCTTGATATGAAAGGAATCTAGAAATTATTATGATGAACATGCAAAACATGATGAAGCAAGCTCAAAAGCTTCAGAAACAAATGGAAAAAAGCCAAGCTGAGTTGGCTGCTACAACCTTCACTGGAAAATCAGCCCAAGACTTGGTCGTTGCTGAATTAACTGGTGACAAAAAAGTGGTTAACATCACTTTTGCTGATGCTGTTGTGGATCCTGATGATGTGGAAACACTTCAAGATATGACTGTTCAAGCACTTAACGATGCTCTTGGACAAATTGACGAAGCGACTAAAAAATCAATGGGTGCCTTTGCAGGTAAATTGCCATTCTAAAAAATAAAAAGGAATCTCACGATTCCTTTTTCTATATACTCATTTAGCAACTCAGCCATAATATACAACAAGAGAGACACTGCACCCCAATAATGGGACAAGAGAAAAACTCTAATGCGACCAGTTTTCTTATACTCTTCAACTAGCTTGATAAAACTTACTTTGTCGATTCTCTTACCAAGCTCTGATACTTTTTTAGTAAATCTACCTGCAAACGTAACTGTTCAACTTCAGATAACTGCTTCATCCCTTTACCATAAGTATATTAGTTCCCCACGGGTTGGTGGAAACGGTATAATTCATCATTCTGATACCATCGCCACCAGGTCTTCACCTGACTAGCATTTTTGACACCGAGGGCATCCATGATAACTTTATTTGACTTATCTACTTTCTTCATTTCGATACAGGCTAGCTTAGTTTCTACTGAATATGCTTTTTTGACCATAACAAAACACTCCTGTTTCTAGTTTACCAGAATTCAACAAGAGTGTTTTCTTGTGTCTCATTTTATGGGTGCAGTGCCAGTCCAAGCGTTTTTATGTTCGAAAACTCATTTTGTTTGACTTTTAGCCAACTCCAGACAGTAGGCCTTCATATGACAATGAGGGCAAGTCAGTTTACGAGTCCTTGGTGTATGACTTGCAAGAGCAAACTCTTTAAAACTAGGATCAAAGATCTTATGACAGTTAGGACAGAGGTATTCAAACTGCTTTCTATAATGAAGTACCAATAGGTTCACTACTATAACAAAAGCAGGGCAGACGATAAACAAACCTCTAGGATCCTTAAAATAATAACTAACAATCAGTAGACTTACCAGATAAAGAAGGGAGATTAGAACGATACTCCCATACATTCTCAACTGCAAATGACGCCATGATTTTTGATTTTCCATAAGACGTGAAATGTCTGACAAATCTTCCAGCGAAAGTTGATTTCGTTTAGCAGTTATTTTTTGCAAGTGACGGGCACGTTTTAGTTTGACCTCTATTTCCTCTGAAGACTTTTCCAAGCTCTCGATTTGATCTGTCAATAAAAGCTCTAAAACCTGTTCCCTATTCTCCTCTTGCGAGAGAGTGTTTTTGATTTGATTAATTGAGAAATCCAAATCTCTTAAGAAACAAATGACTTGCAGGCGTTCCAAGTCTGATTCGTGATAGATTCTCCGACCACCCTCTGTGACTTCAGATGGCGTCAAGATACCTCGTTGATCATAGTACTGGACAGTCCTAACAGACACTTCTGCTGCTTTAGCCAACTCTCCTGTTGAAAACTGCGACATCTCAGTCACCTCCTTTTAAGATTTTCTATCAAAAGAGGACATTTGCCACCCTTGATACCTAGATTCTACCTTATAACGCAAGGTAATATGCAAGCCCTAACCCTAGAGGATTTTTCTTTTCTTACAGAAAAAGTTAGTCATCACTCTTTACAGCCTTTACATCTCCTGTAAAGCTTTAGTCGAAAAGGCCGCCCAAACCTAAAGCAGCAAAAGGATTGTTACTGACTTCTTCCTGTTGCTCCAAAAGCTTGGCATTCTCATCTAATTCGAGAAACTTCTCGTAAATCTGAGCGGTCATCCGAGCATCCTCCAAACTGTTATGACCATGTCCCTTAATTCCAAAGAAATCTGCCACACTAGTCAACTTGAGGTTGACAATACCATTTAAATCCGAAGCACGACGGTCAAAAGCCTCATCAAAAACATCTAAAGCATATTGCTCTTCCAAGTCCAAACCATTTTCAGCTAGAATAGGCAAATCTGATTTAAGTGCATTATAACCGATAAGTGGTGTATTACCAATAAATGCCTTAAACTCTGCCAAAACCGACTCTAACTTTGGAGCCTTGGCAATCTTATCCGCTGTAATCCCCGTCAAACCATTAATAAAGGACTGCAAAGGAACATCCGAATAAACAAAAGAGTCAAACTGGTCCACTTCCTTGTGCTGTCCCATTTTAACCGCCGACACTTGGATGATATGGCTAACGCCATCCACCGTATTAAACTCCAAATCAAAGGCAATATAAGTTTCTAAATTTTCCATTTTATCTCCTACAATAGTTAAAGCTGAGACTGAGTCCCAGCTTCTTTTTTATTTTCCAAATAGACGTCCAAAGAAACCTTTTTTAGAAGCTTCTTCTTGTTTGGTCTGGATTTTCTTCCACTTGGGCCTTGGCTTCGTCAATCTCTACCTTAGCTTCATCAAGCTCCAATTTAAGCTCTTCTTTGTCCTTCATAGCAGTCAAGGTCAATTGTTGCTGTTGATCAATTTGCTTGTCTTTTTCAGCGATTTGAACGTCTTTGACACGCAATTGATTATCCATGTTAGACAACTGCTCGTCCTTAGCCTTCAACTGAGCATAAAGACGGGCAATCTCAGAGTTTTTCTCGTCTACAAGAATCTCCAACAACTCACGTTGTTTTGTTTCTTCATCGATTGGCTCATCGTCAAAGATGGTTTTCTTGTAGATTTCCTCCAACTTAATCAAGCCACTGCGTTTAACGACAGTAACCCCTTTAGCATTTTTTTTCCAGATCTTCTTCTGGAAGTTGTTTGACACGATTATTGACTGCTTGACGACTAACGCCAAGGACTTCAGCAATCTCGCTGACGGTCATTTCAATACTCATAATAGCCTCATTTTCTCTTGAAATGTCTTACTATGAGAATATCACAATCACTCCTTTCTGTCAATTTGACAAGTCATTCAGGACATTTGAAGAATTACTTACGAGTCTATTTTTCCTTTCATTTTTCAAACAGTTTAGATAGGAAGGCAGGCTTTTGATAAACTATTTTTGGGTATAAATATGTTATAGAAGGAAAATCTTTGGCTTAACTGATTGGTACTTCCATAGTAAGTGTAGTTGCTACCGAATCTGCCTATTCAGGAATGGTGGAACAATTCTGCATGGTTTGGGATTTTCATTCTTACTCCAATTATTGACAGTGTTCACGTAACTCTCGTTACAAAACTACTTATTATAGAGGCACATTAGCTTCAACGGTCTTACTGTTGGAGTTTTTTTGTTGCCAATCCAAAGCCCACTATAGCCTCATATTACCAAACCGGATTGAAAAAAGCCCTAAATTATGCCATAATAAACAAAAGCAAAATAGAAAGAACGAGTCCTATGAAAAACTTCCGTAATGATATCAAAATCAATGATTTGGCCCAGCCCTTCTTAGAGCCAATCGTTGAACAAATGACCACTGTATTCGACCCTGAAATTGAGCTAGATATCTACAATCTTGGTTTGATTTATGAAATCAACATTGATGAAAATGGCCACTGCTACTTCCTTATGACCTTTACCGATACTGGTTGCGGCTGTGAAGAGACTATGCCTTATGAAATCGCTGAAAAAGCTAAAAGCCATCGACGGCATTAACTCTGTCAAGGTAGAAACCACTTATTCACCTGTCTGGAAGATGACCCGTATTAGTCGTTATGGCCGTATTGCCCTAGGTATCTCACCTCGGGGCGGAAAATAAAACCAAAACCGATTGGACATTTCCAATCGGTTTTTTATTAAGAAGACAGTGTATAGACATTACTAACTCACACAATACCCTAAAACTTAGAATCATAAAAATCACATCGCACAAATATACGATGTGATTTTGTTTTATAGTATGTGATTAAGCTTTACCTGATTTATCCATGTTCCAGAAGTCGGTAACGGCACCACGAGATGCTGAAGAAACGATGTGAGCATACTTACCGAGGACACCACGGCTATAAAGTGGTGGTAACTCAGTCTCAGCTTTACGTTTCGCCAACTCTTCGTCTGAAACATGCATAGTGATTTCTTTGGTATCCTGGTCAACTGTAACCATATCACCTGTACGGAGGTAGGCAATAGGTCCACCAACCTTGAGCTTCAGGAGCAATGTGACCAACAACGAGTCCGTAAGTACCACCTGAGAAACGTCCGTCTGTCAAGAGGGCAACTTTGTCTCCTTGTCCTTTACCAACAATCATTGATGACAATGACAACATTTCTGGCATACCAGGACCACCCTTAGGACCTACAAAACGTACAACAACTACGTCGCCATCAACGATTTCATCAGAAAGAACGGCTTCGATGGCATCTTCTTCTGAGTCAAATACTTTAGCAGGACCAGTGATGTTACGAACTTTAACCCCTGATACTTTGGCAACCGCACCTTCTGGAGCCAAGTTACCTTTCAAGATAATCAATGGACCATCAGCACGTTTAGGATTTTCAAGCGGCATGATGACTTTTTGACCTGGTGTCAAATCATCGAAGGCCTCCAAGTTTTCTGCAACGGTCTTACCAGTACATGTGATACGATCACCGTGAAGGAAACCATTCTTAAGAAGGTATTTCATAACGGCTGGCACACCACCGACGTTGTAAAGGTCTTGGAAGACATACTGACCTGAAGGTTTCAAGTCAGCCAAGTGAGGCACACGCTCTTGGAAATCGTTGAAGTCTTCAAGCGTTAAATCAACGTTAGCGGCGCATGAGCGATAGCGAGCAAGTGAAGTGTGGCATTTGTTGAACCGCCAAGCGCCATTGTAACAGTGATGGCATCTTCAAAGGCTTCACGTGTCAAGATATCTGATGGCTTAAGACCTAGTTCAAGCATTCTTAACAACCGCACGACCTGCTTCTTCGATATCTGCTTTTTTCTCAGCTGATTCTGCAGGGTGAGATGATGATCCTGGAAGGCTCATCCCCATTACTTCGATTGCTGTCGCCATTGTATTGGCAGTATACATACCACCACAACCACCAGGGCCAGGGCAGGCATTACATTCAAGATTCTTTAACCTCTTCGGCAGTCATATCACCGTGGTTCCATTTACCGATACCTTCGAAAACAGAAACCAAGTCGATATCCTTACCGTTAAGATTACCCGGTGCAATCGTACCACCGTAAGCAAAAATCGCTGGAATATCCATGTTAGCAATGGCAATCATAGAACCAGGCATGTTCTTATCACATCCACCGATAGCAACAAAGGCATCGACGTTGTGACCACCCATAGCTGCTTCGATTGAGTCAGCAATGATATCACGAGATGTCAATGAGAAACGCATCCCTGGTGTCCCCATGGCAATACCATCAGCAACGGTAATTGTACCAAATTGAACTGGCCAAGCACCCGCGTCTTTAACACCCTCTTTGGCAATTTGACCAAAACCGTGCAAGTGGATATTACATGGCGTGTTCTCAGCCCAAGTTGAGATAACCCCAACAATAGGCTTTTCAAAACTATCATCCGTCATCCCAGTCGCGAAGCATAGCACGGTTAGGTGATTTAACCATGCTATCGTAGACAGATGAACGGTGTTTCATGTTATTTTCAGACACGATATTTTCCTCCATAGTTAATAACTATTCTAATTTAGACTTCTACTCCTATTCTAACATAAATTGTCTAAAAAAACTGACCATTTACCAACTATTTCTCTTTTAAATTATGCTAAAATAAAACTATGGAATATTTTGATACTATCGTTATTGGTGGGGACCTGCTGGCATGATGGCGACCATCGCCTCAGCCTTTATGGCCAACAAACCCTCCTAATTGAAAAACAAACGTCTCGGAAAGAAGCTGGCTGGTACTGGCGGTGGACGTTGTAACGTCACTAACAATGGAACTCTGGACGATCTCTTTAGCAGGTATTCCATAATGGACGTTTCCTCTATAGCGTCTTTTCACAATTTGATAACCACGATATCATTGCTTTTTCGAGGACAATGGTGTCAAACTCAAGGTTGAGGATCACGGACGTGTTTTCCCTAAGACAGATAAATCACGTACTATCATCCAAGCTCTGGAAAATAAAACCAGAACTAGGTGCTACTATTCTCACTAATACAGAAGTTGTCTCTGTCAAAAAGTTGATGAGCAATTCCAAGTTAAGTCTTCAGACCAGACTTTTACCAGTGATAAGCTCATCGTCACAACTGGGGAAAATCTTATCCATCAACAGGTTCAACTGGTTTTGGTCACGATATCGCCCGACATTTCAAACTCCATGTTACTGATCTTGAAGCTGCAGAAAGTCCACTCCTAACCGACTTTCCCCACAAGGGCTTTGCAGGAATTTCTCTTGACGATGTCACTCTGTCCTATGGCAAACACAAGATTACTCACGACCTTCTCTTCACCCATTTTGGCCTATCTGGACCAGCCGCCCTACGTCTTTCTAGCTTTGTTAAGGGTGGTGAGATCGCTCATCTGGACTTTCTTCCCAACCAAAGCCAAGAAAATCTCAAGACTTACTTTGAGGAAAACCGTGAGAAATCTGTCAAAAACACCCTCAAAGCGCTTGTGCCTGAGCGTGTTGCTGAATTCCTAGCAGAAGATAAGGCTGATAGCAAGGTTAAACAACTGCACCCCAAAGACTTGGAAAATATTATCAGTCAACTCAAGGGATGGAAATTCCAATCACAGGTAAAATGTCACTTGCCAAATCCTTTGTGACTAAAGGTGGCGTTGACCTTAAGGAAATTAATCCTAAAACCCTAGAAAGTAAAAAAGTCCCTCACCTACACTTTGCAGGAGAGGTCCTTGACATCAATGCCCATACCGGCGGTTTTAATATCACTAGCGCCCTCTGTACTGGTTGGGTAGCAGGAATTCAGAGTCCTTGGGACTAACGAAATTTTCGAATAACTCTACAAAAGTGTCCCTTCTATGCTGGAAGGGACACTTTGTCTATTCTGAATTTGTCTATTTCTGAAAAGGAGAGGGGGATTCGAACCCCGAGCCCCGTTAAGGACTACACGCTTTCCAGCGTGCGCACTCGGCCTCTATGCGACCTCTCCATATCAAACGATTAACCCATTACTGACTAATCGTTCATTTTAATTAGAATTTTCAAGATTTAATCTTTAAACTGAGCCTCTACTCGGTAGATAGCCTGACCTTTTCTGAGAACTTACGCTCGTACTCAGTCATGACGTTGCCCTCATAATCACTTGCATGAAGGTCCAACCAAACTTTGTTGAGAACCATTCCATACTGTGAAAAGCTCGCCAAACTGTATTCGAAAAGTCCACGATTGTCTGTCTTAAAGTGAATCTCTCCATTTTAGGCAAAATTTGCTTATAAGTATCTAGGAAAGTCTTATAAGTCAAACGACGTTTCTCGTGGCGGCTCTTGGGCCATGGATCTGAGAAGTTGAGATACATCATGTCCACTTCACCATCTTCAAAATAGTTGGTCAAGGCAGAACCATCCACGCGCAAGAGTTTGACATTTTCAGCACCCGAAGCCAAAACCTTATCCAAGGCGTAGCTCAATACAGACAGCTGAATATCAATACCAATGTAGTTGATATCAGGATTTTGTTGGGCCATTCCAGTAATGAAGGCTCCTTTACCAGATCCTACCTCGATATGGATAGGATTGTCATTACCAAAAAGCTCATGCCACTTACCTTTAGCAGCCTCCGGCTCAAGGATAACGTACTGAGGATGGTTAGCTAGGTGTTCCTCTGCACCTTTACGTTTTCTAACTCGCATGTCTACTTTCTAATATCTGTGCAAGGTCTCTGAACTTACGCAGCTCATAAATTTCTCGATTGGCATGTTCCATATCACGGCTATCAAAGAATTTTGAAATCTGTGTCAAATATGAAAACTGCCCATACCAGTAAATCTTGTCCATCACAAGGTCATTGTTCTTATAGCCATAGTATGACAACCACTGTGGCCAATGTGCCAATGGGATATAATGGCTGAGGATCTGCGCCACATCATACATACGATCTGTTAGACGTACAGAATCCCAATCAACCAAATAAATCAATCCTGAGGTTGTGATGACAAAGTTACTATGACGAGCATCTCCATGAACAATTGTTGCAATCTCCGCACGAAACTCTGGAAGATGACGTTTCAAATCTCTAACAACGTCTTGAAGGAAGCCATTCTCACGCAATTGGTAAGCAGCGTTTTCCTCCCACTCGTGTAGAAGATCAAAAGGATTTTCAATATGATAATCCAACTGCAAGAGTTGATTAACCAAGTGTTTAGAGCGGTGCAAATTACCAAGAATTTGGATAATCTGTTTACTGTTCATGTCATGTTTGGTCAAAATACGACCATCAAGCCACTCCTGTGCACTCATCATATCACCATTTCCCAGACGCTTAGCCCACAGGAGCTGGGGCGCAATCTGTTCCTTGGCAAGAGCTGCCAAGATTGGTGTTGTATTCATCTTCACAAAGACACGGTCTCCGTTTGGATAAGTCCCCATATAGGCCTTACCACTATTTCCTTTGAGAGGAGTCAGGCTCAAATCTTTATCTGTTGATGTCACCTAGGCATCTCCTTTTTCTTTAGTCATTCTTACTTCTATTCTAACTTATTTAATAGGTATTAGTCAATCATCTTCTTAAGCTTGGCTGGTAGGTAAACAAGACTCAAAACTAGCATAACTCCAATCAAAATCAGGCTAAATTTAAGGTCAAAGAGACAAAGAGCCTGAATCAGTGTCATTACAAGGACAATTTGATTAATCAAGCGCTTAAGATTGCTCACCTGCATGTCTTTTCCAACTGGCATAAGGTTAGCCATTCTCTGATAAGCAAAGTGCGATTTAAGCGCTGTGAGCTGGAAGAGTAAGAGATAGTCAAAAACAACCACAAGTACCATAGCCAGCCATTTTTCAGGAACCAAAAAAATAACCAAAAGTGTTAAAGCAAAAAGGCGTAGGCTAAGGGCAACGTAATCTCCTGAACGTAAGAAGGCTCTTAGGTACAGGTTGTACCACGTATATTTCTTGTCTTTCTTTGTACGCTTGAGAATGCCATCCAAATAGCCACGGCGTTTAACACTCGATGTAATTCCCTTAACATTGGTAAAGAGTGAGAAAAACTTCAAGATTGATTGTTGTCGTTTATTCTCCGCTGCAATAGCATCAGTCCAATTCAATCCAGACTGCTTATAAAAAGGTTGTGCTTTCTTTTGGAAAATAAAATACTTAAGAATAGCCATAGCCACGGCTACAAGGACAACTCCCCAAACTGGAAGACCCAAGGCCAGAAAGAGCGGAATAACCAAGATAAAAATCAAGGTCTGGATGAGTACCCAAAATCTAAAAGCACGCCCTGTTGCCTTCTTAACATGGTCTAACACCTCTTCTTCCTTAACTAAGAGGTAGTGCTTGTCTGCAGGCTCTAAATAGGTGGCAATATTCCCCCAGAAAGGTAGTAAAAGACAAAGCACAAGTAAGCCAAGAATGATGGCCCATGGATTCTTTGGAAAATGTCGGAGCAACTGGCTATACTGAACCAAGACAAAACCCAGCAAAAAAAGAAGAACCCAGGATAAAGTGATCATTAAAGACGTAGCGGCTATACTTAGCACAGCGGGCATTGAATCGCTTGCTACGCTCCTTAAATAGCTTAGCTATCATGACAATTCTCCCTTAGTTAGCTGCATGTAGATATCGTTAAGACTAGCACTACTGTCACCAAAGGTCTGACGAAGCTCATCAATCGTCCCCTGTGCCAAGACCTGTCCATGGTGCAAAATCACAAAGCGATCACACATCTTCTCAGCTGAATCCAAAACGTGAGTCGACATGAGAATAGACTTGCCATTGGCTTTTTCCTCAGCCAAAAGCTCAATCAAATCAGAAATCGCCAAGGGATCCAATCCCAAAAAGGGCTCATCAACAATGAAAAGACTTGGATTCACAATAAAGGCACAGATAATCATGACCTTCTGCTTCATCCCCTTTTGAAAACTGAGTCGGGAACCAATCTAACTTTTCATCTAAGCGAAAGAGTTTGAGGTACTTGTCCGCACGTGCCATACCCTCAGTCACATCAAGACCATAGGCCATCAACACCGTTTCCAAATGTTCACGAAGCGTCAATTCTTCATAAAGACTTGGCGTTTCAGGAATATAGCCAATCTTCTGACGATAGCTAGCTGGATCTTGTTGAATAGTTAACCCATCAATGGCAATCTGTCCCCCATAAGGTGTTAAGAGACCAATAATCTCGTTAATTGTTGTTGATTTTCCAGCACCATTAAGACCAATGAGACCAACCAATTCACCATCAGCCACCTCAAAAGTCACATCTTTTAGGACGGGAATATTAGCGTAACCACCCGTCACCTTTTCTAATTTAAGCATTATCTTTTCTCTCTTTGGTATGATATAATCTATTATAACAAAAACTCATGGAAAGGTCGTTATTATGGATAATTGTATTTTCTGTAAAATTATATCTGGAGAAATCCCTTCATCAAAAGTCTACGAGGACGACAAGGTTCTAGCCTTCCTCGATATTTCACAAGCTACAAAAGGACATACCTTGGTTATTCCTAAAGAGCACGTTCGTAACATCTTAGAAATGTCTGCTGGGACTGCTGAGACTGTCTTTAGCCGTGTTCCAAAAATTGCTCGTGCCGTCCAAAAAGCAACAAAAGCTATCGGAATGAGTGTTCTCAACAACAACGAAGAAGTTGCTGGACAAACTGTCTTCCATGCTCATATTCATCTCGTTCCTCGTTACGGTGCAGACGACGGTATCCATATGAGTTTTGATGAGCATGAACCTGACTTCGCTGCCCTAGCAAACCTTGCTGACAGTATTGCTAAAGAGGTAACAGAATGAAAATCGGACGCTTTCTAGCTCTTGGAACCCTTGCCTGTGGTGCCTACTACGCCTATAAACGACGTGAAGACATCAAAGAAGAGATCCTAGACCTCAACCAATCACGAGAAAATATCTCTCACGATCTGGACAATATCAAACGCAACCTTGACATCATCAAGGAACAAAACCTTGTGCTTGATGACATCAAACAAGACCTCAGCTATAAAATACGTGTCTTCCAAAAAGACCTAGAACCCCGACTCAGCATCATCCAAGAACGCTTGAAAAAGTATCAAGGTGATGATAACGAAAAAGGTAAGTAGCCTCGTGCTACTTACCTTTATTGCTGATTAAAAATCGACAACTACTTGTACTCTGTAAAAATTAATTTAGCATCGTCAGCCTCTGTTGACTCGTCAGATAATCCATCATAATAAATACTTAGGACTTGATTTTTCTTTAATCTAACAACAACATCTGTATTGCCTGGATTATATTCTTGGCTTTTTGAAGTATTTGAATCTAAATCTTCAATAGTGAGACTCCAACCAAGATTACTAAATTGTGGATCAAGATTAACGTTAGTGCTTAATTTGTAGGTTCCCTCCTTAATATCTCTGCCTACAATAAATTCTCCCTGACCAAGTTCATTACTTGGTTCAACTTCCTTAGCTACTGCATTGAATTTTACTTTAGAAATGTCATCTAATTGTAAAGTATCTCCGTCAAATAAAATAAGTCTAATCTTTGAAGCATCATTTGTAATATTCCCAGCTGCACCTGCAACAAAGTTTATAAAAAGACCATCTTCAGACTTTCTTGTTCCTAAAATATTCCCTGAACCACCCGTAACTTCAATATCATAGATTCCCGGCTCAACATCACCTTTTTTGCCTACAGTAATATCATCAGTAACATAAATTTCATCTGTAGATTTAGAGCTATCAATAAGTTTTTGGAAAGGATCTGGTTTAGCAGTATGAACCTTTGATTGTTTTACCTTTGGATTTCCCTCTGACTTTTTACTATCATTTTGGCATCCCACTAATCCGATACCAACGAACATCAAAAGAACAAATGTGATTAACTTTTTCATAATCTTTTCTCCTAAAATTTATTTTTGACTTTGAACTGTTACTGTTGCTTCATGATCCAAGGATTTAATCATTGTAGAGTAGTACTTCTCAGCTGATTCATTCAAAAGTTCATTGTAATCCTTTAAATAGTCTTGCTGTTCTTTATTTGATAATCCCTTTATAGCAGCCTCACCAGTATCAACATTTGGAGTTAATCCACTGAGTAATTCTCCACTAGTATCATATAACTTATAAGGTTTATTCTTGTCTAACTCAAAACCAATAACTTCATATTGAGGTAAGTTAACCTTATAATTGTGTTCCTTATCACTCTCAATATTAACTCCTTTCTTTATACCAAATTTAGCTGTATAGTTAAGAATAATAATCGCTCGCTTTTCTGAGCCTGGAATTACAATTTTAGTACCAAATAGCTTTGTATTATTCTTAATAGGCTTAATTTTTTGAATTCCTAAATTTAGTAAAACTACTTCATGAACCTCTTCTATCTTTTTAATGCTAGAATAAGTTTCAGTTTGCTGATTATGAGATAAAGCATTCTCAATATTCTGAACTGGTTTTAGCCGGAATCCTAATATTAAAATTAAGACTAAGACGATTAGATAAATCCATAAAGCTATTTTTTTATTCAATATTTTTTTAACTAATTTCATTCAAATTTACCTGCATTCCTACTTTTTCAAAAACAACTGGATTAACAATCCTGCAATCACAATACCAGCTGCAATTAAGGGGTTCAACATCGCTATTCCTACAAAAACTAAAATAGCTAAAATCCATAAAACTACCTTTATCATCTTATCACCTTTAAAATACGAATACCATAATTTCACCTAAATTTAATTTTCTGTAAACATATATATATATATATATATATATGTGTATACGTTGTCAATATTTTCTTGAAAATATAATATATTTTTAACTATTCATATCATAAGATTATTATAATTTCATATCATTTTAAAATTAAGAATAAACATGGAAGTCATAGCAATACCCAAAACAAGACTTTCCGCTGTGCTAAAGGTGAGAGAAGCCATATTGCTTCTCTCACTCGGAAGATTTGAGACTTAGGCTCAAATCTTAGGAATGGAATTCCGTTAGGAAGTCGCTTCCGTCCGTAGCACCCAAGGAAAGTCTTAAATAAAAAAGAAAAAGCAGAGATGTCTACTAACATCTCTGCTTCATTAATAGGATTAGGAGTTCCTATGCTTCTTTATTTAGCATCTTTTTCTTTGATAACCAAGACACCATCTTCCATATCAGCTTCTAGGTGTTTAGCATCAAGGTTATCCAAGTGGAAGTCTGTGACTTTGTCACGGATTTGTTGTTCAACCACACGACGGAGTGGACGAGCACCCATGACTTCATCATAGCCTTCTTCAGTCGTATTCTTTAGCAGCTTCGCTAACTGCCAAGTCAATGTCTTTCTTAGAAAGAGTCTTGTTAACTTCAACCAACATAAGGTCTACAATCTTAGAAAGGTCCTCCTTATCTAAGTGTGAGAACTCAATAACTGCGTCGAAACGGTTAAGGAATTCTGGACGGAAGTAAGGTTTCAAACGATCCATGAGTTCTGGTTTATCAGCATCTTCTGTCAAGTTAGCTTCATAGCCAAAGCCTGCGTTTGAAGTTGCGATAATCACAGTATTCTTGAAGTTTACAGTGTTACCTTGACCATCTGTCAAACGACCATCATCCAAAACTTGGAGGAGAAGGTGTGATAACTTGAGGGTCAGCCTTTCAATTTCGTCGAGAAGGACGATTGAGTAAGGGTTACGGCGAACACGTTCTGTCAAGGTATTGCTATTGTCATCATAACCAACATAACCAGCTGTTGTACCAATCAATTTAGAAACGGCCTGTGGTCGCTATATTCTGACATGTCCAAACGGATGATAGCATCTTGGTTCCGAACATATCAAGAGCCAATTGTTTAGCCAACTCAGTTTTACCAACACCAGTAGGTCCTACAAAGAGGAAGCTACCGATTGACGGTTACCTTCGTCAAATCCTGCACGGTTACGACGGATGGCACGTGCCACTGCTTCAACGGCCTTATCTTTATCTTGACCGATAACCTTAGCTTTGCAAACGGTGACCCATATCTTTCAAACGTTCGATATCAGTTGCACCCATTTGTGACACTGGAATACCAGTCATACGTTCTACAGATTCAGCCACATCGTTTACAGTCGCAGTCACCTTGATCTTTGCATGGTTAGCAATTTCCTTTCAAGTTTTTCAATACAGAATCTTAGAATTTAGAGCTGCTTCGTAATCTTTTAGCAACTGCAGCTTCTTGTTTAGCTTTTCTTCTTCGATTTCACGTTCAACAGCATTCACATCAGTCACTGGGTGTTGAGCTGCCAAGTGAAGCTGCTGTCATGTCCAAAAGGTCAATAGCCTTATCTGGCAAGCTACGTTGTGGAATGTATTGTACTGAAAAATCAACCGCTGCTTTCAAGACTTCATCTGGCAAGATAACATTGTGGTGTTTTTCATAAAGATCACGAATACCTTGAAGAATCTTGAAGGTATCTTCAGGCAGAAGGAGCATTGACCTTAACTTCGTTGAAACGACGCGCAAGAGCAGCGTTCTTCAAGATAGTGTTACGGTATTCGTCCTGAGTTGTTGCACCAATCACTGTCAATTCACCACGTGAAAGAGCAGGTTTCAAGATATCAGCAAGACCTTTAGACCCTTGACCATCGCCAGTGCTTCCGGCACCAAGAATTTGGTGGATTTCATCGAAGAAGAGAATGATATTTCCAGCTTCTTTGACTTCATTTACCAAGTTTTGAATGTTTTCTTCAAAGCTACCACGGTATTGAGTACCAGCTTCAAGTGCAGAAATATCAATTGAGATGATTTCTTTATTCTTGATAGCAGCTGGGACATCACCATTTACGATGGCTTGTGCCAAACCTTCAACTACGGCTGTTTTACCAACCCCAGCGTCCCCGACAAGGACTGGGTTATTCTTGGTACGACGAGCCAAGATTTCGGCAAGCTTCTTGGATTTCTTTGTTACGTCCGATATGGATCCAATTTACCTTCACGAGCTTCTTGAGTCAAGTTACGACCAAGCTTAGCAAGAATACCATCTTGTTTAGGTCCGTGTTGTTGTGTTGGGTTCACTGCTTCACCTTGATTACCAGGCAATTTACCTGTTTGACGGTAAATTGCAAATTCTTCAGGTGTCACTTCACGACCGTTAATCATGTAGCGACGGCTTTCTGAACGGAAACCACCCATGTTACCCATCAATTGATTGAAAAGATCATCCATATTATTAAAGTTGTTGTTCATATAATCACCTCATACTGTGTTTTCTTGTGATTTTTTAAGTGTTATTTTTTAGTTAATGTGTAAAATTTGACTTTTACTGACCAAAACCCTAAAAATTTTTAGTAGCTTCAACTACTCTTCTAATAATTTCAGGTTTTGCTCTTGGTAGGAGACTGAGAACTTTCTCAGTCTTAAATAAATTGTCATTTAGCATAAGAGCCACCTTCTTTCTGTGAATCTCTCAATATAGCTAACTTACAAGTTTCTTTCTGAAATAAGCTTGTAGCTTAAGGAAACTCTTTTCCTTAAGCTTTATCATATACCTTTCATATGCTTGGGTCAAGAATTTAGCTTTGACTTTTACTGAACTTTTTAATGAAAATTTAAGCAGACAAGCTGCAATCTTTTCATATCGGTATATGGACTGTTTTGACAGCCTTTATAAGGATTTCATTTCCTTATGTTTATATTGTACAACATTGGTCAGTAATGGTCAATAGTTATTTTTGACTTTTTTTGACCTTTATTGTATTTTTTTGCAGGTAAGCTATAATTACCTTTTTACAAGTATTTAAGCTAGTCCTGCAATCTTATAAGGAAGCTAAATCCTTATGGACTATCATACACCATTAGTCAGTAAAGGTCAATAGTTTTATTTGATCTTATTTGACCTTTTTGAGAATAGTTTACGAAAAGTAAAAGAGCCTACCAAGGGTAGACCTTCTATAAAACTATTTTACTCTAATTGGTATGCGTCCGAAGTTTTGTTCGGAAAGCTCGGGATTGCCTAATTGATAAACATTATCCGCTTGTTGTGTAAGCATATCCCAAGGCTCCCTTCCAATCCGAGCCACTATATCCACAGACTTTTTCACAGATTTGAGATGAGCCTGCCCTTTTTGAGAAAATCCAAGCACATGAATAGATTCAGGTAAAGGATTTTCCACAGCTCCAACTAGGATATAGGTCAAAATACGACGTACCCGTGCTTTTGTATAGCGTTTGGTCGCCACCTTATCCACTAGTTCCTCCACAGAAGAAACCTCACGGACAGCAGCTTTTAAACGACTGGCAATCTCTTCATTTACCTGGAAAACACTGGTCAAATCAGGGTTTGTAAGAATCTGATAAACCAACAATTGGAAATAATTATCCCAAGAGACCTGTGGAGAAGTTTGAAAAAGTTTGCTGTTGGGCATGAACTTATCCACAAAATCACTATCTTGCTTGTGGAGACGTAGACTGGTCGCTGAGGCGAAAGATACTTCCTTGTCTGAGGAATGATAGCCAGCCTCCTTGTCTCTGAATAGGAGTCAACTTAATGCCCTTACCAGCACAAGCTTTGGCATAGGCTATCCTAGGATATGATTGGGTGTATTGCCAGTAAAGACTACACCAGCAAACTTTTCCCACATTTTTTGCGTCTTCTGTGGATAAGACAAGTCAAATCTCTAGGCAAACTTTCCACAAAGGCTTCCATTTCCTCTGACTTTTCAGCATAGACATCTGCTATAGTCTGATAGTCTAGGACTTCTTCCGTGCCAAAAGTAAGGCTATCAATTCCCAGTCGAGACAAGATATCGACAGCCCCAGCAGCAAAATAATCGGCAGACTGGACTGAAGTCAAGAAAGGCAACTCAACCACGAGGTCTGCTCCATTTTCCAAAGCCATCTGAGCTCTAGTCCACTTATCCACAATAGCTGGCTCACCTGCTGAACAAAGTTCCCAGACATGGCAACAAGATTTTTATGCCTTCAATGCATCCAAGAGATACTTGTGGCCGTTATGAAAAGGATTGAACTCAGCAATAATACCTGTAACTGTCATAGTCTCTTACTTTTGGGCCACAAAGAACCAACGTGCACTAGTTTCAGTCGGTTCCTTATCCTCGAAATCGGCGTAAAGTTTGAAGATTTGAAGCCAGCTTGCTCCAACAAGATATCATAAGTCAAGACCTCATAGGTGCGTTCCTCATGGACCTCATCATGACGGCTAAAGCTTCCATCTTCCTCTTGGACAAAGAAGGTCAATTCATGAACAATAGAATGCGGTGCCGCATCCTCATAAGTATCCCAGAGCATAGCAAAATCTTCTGCATTTTCATGGTAGGAATAGCCAGGGAAAACTTCATCCGTCTGATAGGTTGAGTGCACATCAAATATAAAGACGCCATCCTCATTGAGTGCATTGTAAACCTCTTTGAAGACGTCTCCAACCTCTACTTCATCCTGCATATAGCAGATTGAATCTGAGTAGCAGGTCACAAAGTCATACTTGCCAGCTTGCGATAAATCCAACATGTTGCCTTCAATAAAATCAATTTTCTGCTTGGCAGAAGACGCACGCTTCTGAGCAATTTTCAACATATCAGCACTCAAATCAAGTCCAGTCACATCAAAACCAGCTTGAGAAAAACGTACAGACTGAATTCCAGTTCCACAAGCCAATTCAAGTAATTTCTTTTTATCCTTAGTCTTTGGCAAATGACGGAGGGAAAAATCCGTCCACAAATCGTAAAGACTATCATCCATAACAGCGTCGTATACCGCCGCAAAAGTTTCATAAGTAGCCATAATCATGATACCAAGTCTGTCCGTAATTGGAATGAAAATTAGAAGCTTTGACTTGGAATCCTGATCCAAGCCAAAGCTATCTATTTTCCGACGATTACAGGACGGGTTCAAATCCTTTCTAGGATACAAAGAGCGTTAAAAGCAGAGAGAAAATAGGAAACTTTCTGCCGTATCACTAGATACAAAGGAAGTTTTTCTTTTTCTCATAGCTTTGAGCTCGTGTTAAGTTTATAAAATTAACTAAACACGACACCCTATCCTTTCTTTCCATTAGATTTTCAATTAAGCAACAAAACCCAGTTATCGCCAACTGAGTTCAATTTTTATGCCAAATAAGCTGACACATCCACCATTGGTGCTTCATGCCAGAGTTTTTCAAGGTTATAGTGAGCACGTTCATCTTCTGTAAAGATGTGAACAACGACGTCGTTAAGATCCAAAAGAATCCAGCCTCCTTATTGTCACCTTCCATGTGACTAGCGTCCACACCAGCTTCTTTAACTTTCTCACGGATGTTGTCAGCAATAGCTTCCAACTGACGGCTATTCATTGCACTCAAAATAACAAAGTAATCTGTTAGGCTTGTAAGGCCGTACAAATCAAGGGCAACAATGTCTTCAGCTCGCTTTTCATCAGCAGCTTTGACAACCAATTCAAGTAATTCTTCTTTAGTCAATGATATTCTCCAGTAATTTGTTATTAATCTTTTAAGTAATGCACAAAAGCATTATAGGTTTCAAGAGTTTTGGGATAAATCAGGCAAGCCTGGTGCCAAGTGTTCTACAGTATGGACTGTCTCAAAGCAACTGCCTTATCCAAGGATTGCTCAGCTACTTGTCTAGCTTCCTCTACCAAAGGAAATTACGGTTATGCTCAATATAATCACCACATAGACAATCTTATCTAGGGTTGACATTTCATGGCTTCCGACGGTATGGATCTCAATACTGCGTAGAATCTCAGAATCAGTCAAACCCAAATCTTCTTGGATTTTGTAAATCCCAACCATGCCATGCCAGATATTGTTTCCCTTTTTTCAATTCAGGATCGAGCTCATACTTATCGATTAGCTCTAAGAATTCTGGTCTGGAAGTTCCTTTGCATAATCATGAAGGAGGCCAGCCAAACCAGCTTTTTTAGTATCGTAACCATACTTTTCAGCAAGACCAATAGCAGCTCGCTCAACACCCAAAACATGATTGAAGCGTTTAGGACTCATGATCGCTCGAACTTTTTCAAGGAGTTCTTCACGAGAATAGTCTAGGTATTTTTCATAGGTCATTTATAGAGCCCCGCTTTCTTGATGTAGGCAAGTACAGACTGCGGCACCATAAAGTTAGGTGTACGGTCCTTATTAATGTAGGCTCTGACTGCACTCGAACTAATATCCATAAGGGGCACATCCACCCAAATAACTGGGTAAGAGGTTCCAGCCTTATACTTAGGACGCTGAACACCAACAAATTGGACCATCTCGATTAGTTCATCAATACGATGCCATTTTGGTAGGTATTCGACCATATCCGCTCCAATAATAAAGTAATAATCCGTATCAGGATTGGCCTCTGTCAAAAGCTTCATGGTGTCATAAGTATAACTGATTCCCTTGCGTTCCAACTCGATGGTTTCAATATCCAAACCTGCGATGCCGTTAATAGCCAACATAAGCATATTAAGGCGATGCTTTTCATCAATAGTCTCTTTTTTATCGATATGAGGGTGGCTCAAATTCAGGCATGAGAAGAACTTCATCAAGACCTAACTGCTGACGCACCTGGTCCGCAACAACCAAGTGGGCATTGTGAACAGGATTGAAATTTCCACCTAATATTCCCACCTGCTTACGGCCGGTATCTTTAATTTCTTCCTCTAGTTGAACCTTTGTAAATGGGGTTACGAGATCTAGTGCCATGTTCGCCTCCTCTTTTTCAAGCATTATATGATTTTTTAATATCTTCAATGCTTTAAAAGTGTTCCTATACCTTAGTTTGTCCTTCACCAAGTAACGTCAGCAACTATTTTTGGATAGCTTTGACCTTTGGTGACAACTTACGATTTTCTTTTTTAGCAGATTCCTTGTAAAGAATCAAGATACGTCCAATCTTGAGGACTGTATCACAGCCGATTTCTTCTTCCAAAATTTCAGCAACCTCATGAATATCTTCCATAGTGTTTTGGAGTAGGGTTACTTTGATCAATTCACGGGCATCAAGGGCGTTGCGAACGCTAGTTTTGATATGGTCGTTAAGACCGTTTTTCCCGATTTGTACAATAGGTTTAAGGGTGTGTGCTTCCGATTTGAGGAAGGCACGTTGTTTTGATGTTAATGACATGTTTATTCCTTTTTAATTTTTTGATGTTTTTCTTAGATGATAGGGCCGCTCGTAAACTTTGGGTTCCATGGCTAATTTTTTGAGCTTAAAGTTTCAAAAATTTCGAATCCACGTAACATAGTATGTTGCTTGGATTACTATCAGGGCGAAAAACACATTGTTTGCTTATGGCTTAACTCTAGGCAAACTTCATGATCATTGAAAAGACTTTTTTATACTTTTAACTGCTTCATTAGGTTTAAATAATTGCTTTTCGCACAACGACACCAACGCCTTCTGGTGCCCAAGCAGCAACGATGGTTGGTTGGTCTGCTTTCCCTTGAACACGAATCCAGCCTAATCCTGAAAAGACAACGTCTGTCTTATCTTTGATAGTGAACTCGTGACGGACTAGTTTTGGAAAATCAGCCAATTCCTTAGGCCCAGGTGGCATAAGGAGACTTCCAACGTGCTTGTCATAAGAAGGCATCTGCGCCTTCAAGTTTGGTACGGTGAAGCTTTAGATTATTGTCAAAGAAGGCTGTAAAACCTTGCTTATCACCATCAATGAAGTCAAAACGTCCTAGTCCACCTAGAAATAGGGTTTGTCCTGCATTTAACTGGTAAGTTTTTGGCTTAATTTCCTTCTTAGGACTAACATACTTGAGATCCTTCGCTGACAGATAGTGTGCCATCTGGTGTCGGTGAATAATTCCTGGTGTATCAAAAATATAGCTACCGTCATCCAATGGAATTTCAATCTTATCAAGGGTCGTTCCTGGAAAACGAGAGGTTGTGATAACATCTTTATCACCAGTAATTTCTTTGATAATGGCATTGATTAAGGTTGATTTACCAACATTCGTCACACCAACAACATAGACATCACGACCCTTACGGAGTTTTTCAATACGTTGAATCAACTCTTTAATGGCGTGGTGATTTTGGGCAGACGTCAACATGACATCCACCGGACGCATCCCTTCTTCGTGGGCACGTTCTGTCAACCATTGGGTTACCTTACCATCTTTAACAGATTTAGGCAGGATATCCTTTTTATTTCCAACCAAGAGCACATCATTACCCGAAACAAAGCGTGATAAGCCTGGTATGATTGATCCATTAAAATCGAAAATATCAACGACATTGACAACGAGGGCATCACTATCACCAACTTCATGAAGCAATTTTAAAAATTCATCATCTGTGATGTGGACATCCACAATCTCATTGTAATGACGAAGACGGAAACAGCGCTGGCAGTATAACTCACCTGTTTCTTCGGCCTTTTTAATAGAGCTAGCAGGTGTGAAACCTGCTTTTTCTTTATCTTCTGTTTGAATTTGGGCTCCACACCCAATACAAAATAATTCTTCCATTAAATTCCTTTGTTGAAGGTCATTGGACCATATGCTTTTTCAATCTTTTTCCACATGCGACGTTCACGCCAACGGTTAAACTTGGTTACCCAAGAATCGGATTTCACCAAAGGCTTAACCAAAATCGAGCGAATACCTGCTCGGTGGCTAGCCCTAATGTCAGTCATGAGCTGGTCACCCACCATTACAACCTCTTCACGGTTAAAGTGATAGCGTTCAATCGCTTCATTAATGCCTTTAGTGAAAGGCTTCATGGCACGACTCACGAAATCTACATGGAAATTGGCAACTGCACGTTCAACACGTTTATGTTTGTTGTTAGAGACCACAACCACTGGAATGTCAGCCTCTGTCATCTCATCTAACCAAGCACGTAGCTCAGGAGTCCCATCAGGGTTGTTCCAAGCAATCAAGGTATTGTCCAAATCGACCAAGACGGCACGAATACCGTGTTCACGTAGTTGGTCAGGTTTCAAATCATAAACAGCCTCCACCATAAAATGGGGCCTGTAATCGTCTATACTCATTTTCTCTCCAAAATGTTAGTTTACCTCTTATTTTACCATATTTTTAAGGTTTATGTGTGGGACTTAAGTCCTATTTTTTAAGAACAACCTTTACAGAACAATAAAGAAAAGAACCAAAATCACTCAGGCTCCATTCTTATCTCTGAATTTTTTCTTTTGTTAGGGCAACTAAATCCTTAAGCGAAATGAGGATAACGGCAAGAACAATTAAAATCATTCCAAGCACATCAATGGCAAAGAAGTGGTCACCCATAATTAATACGGTCAAAATGACCGATGCTACGGGTTCCACCGAGGCTAAAAGACTCCCTTTGACAGCTCCAACCATGGCCGTCCCCCTAAGGAAAATGGTGTAAGCAAAGACTGTCCCAATGAAGACCAAACCAAAAAGCGCTAAGAGATTTTCACCGGTCAAAGGAAGTTTATACTTCCAAGCTTGGATAGCAATCGGAAAGATCAGACCACCGAGTAACATTCCTAGACCGATGACAATCAGACTGCCCCATTTTTCAATAGCCTTAGCAGGCAGTAAGATATAAAGTGCATAGGTCACTGCCGAAAAGAGGCCCCAGAACAAGCCGATAGGCGTAATGGCCAGCTCTGTCACCTGACCATGCGTTGCGATGATAAAAGTTCCCGCAATAGCCATGATAATCGCCACTAACTCTGAAACCATTGGAAATCTACGGTTCTTAGCACACACGAAAGTCAGAATGAGTACTGGCGTGACATACTGCAAGACCGTCGCAGTCCCTGCATTGGTATGCTGAATGGCACTAAGATAGGCATACTGATTCAAGACCAGACCAAAGAGAGCAAATAAGGCGATACTTACTAAGGTTTTCCTATCTTTAAGTGCTGAAACTAATTTGTCTGACTGCCTAAAAAAGACCGAAGCTGTCAGCAAAATCCCAGCTAGAATTAAACGTAAACTCGTTAAAAGATTAACATTAACCCCATGAGCCATCAGGTATTGACCCGAAACTCCTGAAAATCCCCAAGCAATTCCAGCAACCAAGACCATCAGACTCCCTTTTAATTGTTTAGACATGTGTTTTCCTCGATTATGATAATGCCTATTTATTATAACACAGGGAGTCGTAAATCAGTAGATAACTTCAGAAATAATTATACTCTTTTTCTTGAGGAATTTTCAAGCCACCAACCGACAATCCAGCCAAGAACTAAAAGATAATTTTCAAGTGCACCAATAGCGTTGACTGAGTGACGGTATTGAAGATAGCTAAGGAAATGATTAGTCCCAATCCCAAGACCTCCAATAATCAAAGCCATTAGAACAGCTTTCAAATAAAACCAATCGTACTTGAGATTGACAGTAATCAGGATGACAAGAACTGTTACATTCCAAATACCAATCTCCCTCTGCCATCCGATAGAAATGCCGTAACCCGAATGACTTCCCATATAAGTTGGGAAGAATAGCTGAAAAATAATAGCACCAGTCATGGCGAGGATGACGAGGATAAAATAGGACTCTTAAGAATTTGTTCTTGGGGTAACTCCTAAAATCTATTTATAATAAAATTCTTGACTAGTCTAACACAAATATTGCAAATAAAGAACCAACCTTTCGGCTGGTTCTTTATTTATCAATCTTCTTTCAACTTAGCCAATTCTTGGGCAAGTAACTTGAGGGCTACTTGTGGGTTGGCTTGGCCTTTGGTTGCTTTCATGAGGAAGCCTGTGAAGGCCTTGTCAGCATTACGTTTACCTGACTTGAAGTCGGCTACGGCTGCTTCATTGTCTGCAAAGACTTGGTGGATGATTGGGATCAAGACTTCAGGATCTGAAATCTGTACCAATCCAGCTTTTTCGACATATTCACGCGCACCGCCACCGTTTTTCGCCAAATGAACGAAGACTTTCTTGGCAATCTTAGATGAGATGGTGCCATCTTCGATGATAGCAATCATTTCGACCAAGTTTTCTGGTGTCAATTGGATTTCTTCAAGCGTTTTACCTTCTGCATTCAAGAATTGAGCGACTTCACCTTGGAGCCAGTTAGACACTTGTTTGGCATCTCCACCAAGGGCTACAGCTGCTTCAAAGAAGTCAGAAGTGACTTTCGTCGCTGTCAATTGGTTGGCATCATAGTCAGACAAACCAAGCTCTGCCACGTAGCGAGCACGACGGTCTTTTGGAAACTCTGGCAACTCAGTACGCATTTCCTCAATCCACTCATCTGAGATTTCAAACAATGGAAGGTCTGGTTCTGGGAAGTAACGGTAATCCGCTGCTCCTTCTTTGACACGCATAAGGATTGTGCTCTTGTTGGCTTCATCATAACGACGTGTTTCTTGACGAATGACACCACCTGAACGCAAGATTTTCGCTTGGCGTTGCACTTCGTATTCAAGACCTTTGCGGACGTTTGAGAAGGAGTTCAAGTTTTTCAACTCAGTCTTGGTACCAAATTCCTCTTGACCGTATGGTCGAAGGGAAATGTTGGCATCCACACGCATTAGATCCTTCTTCCATCTTGACGTCTGAAATACCTGTGTACTGGATGACTTCTTTCAAAGCTGTCAAATAGGCGTAGGCTTCTTCTGGAGAACGCATATCTGCTTCAGATACGATTTCGATCAATGGAACCCCTTGACGGTTAAGGTCTACGTAAGAGAATCCATCTGTTCCATGGGTGTTCTTACCGGCATCTTCTTCCAAATGGGCACGTTCAATCCGATTTTCTTAGTTGAGCCGTCTTCCAATTGCACTTCAATCCAACCGTTATAACCGATTGGCTCGTCAAATTGCGAAATTTGGTAAGCCTTTGGATTATCAGGGTAGAAGTAGTTCTTACGGTCAAAGTGCATGTGCTGATGGATATCCATATTCAGCGCCAAAGCAGCCTTGATACCAGCGTCCACAACACCCTTGTTCAAGACAGGAAGTACCCCTGGGAAAGACCAGTCAATCACATTAGTGTTGGCATTTTGCTCGTTCCCAAAGTGGGCAGAGGTTGGTGAGAAAATTTTTGAGTTTGTATTCAATTCAACGTGGACTTCAAGTCCGATGACTGTTTCAAAGTTCATTAATTGTCACCTCCAAAAATAAGGGGTTGTTGCTTGTGGTAATCCGTCGTTGCTTCAAAGGCAGCTGCAGCTTGGTAGATAGTTTCTTCAGAATACTTAGGACCAATCAACTGCAAACCAACGGGAAGACCTTGCGCAAAACCTGCAGGAATCGAAATCCCTGGAAGACCTGCCAAGTTGACCGGAATGGTCAAAAGGTCAGCCAAGTACATGGCAACCGGATCATGGTTGAGCGAATCCAAATCAAAGGCCACGCTTGGAGCTGTTGGACCAAGGATAAGGTCGTAATCCGCAAAGACTTTTTCGAAGTCTTGGATAATAAGGGTACGGACTTGACCAGCTTTCTTGTAGTAAGCATCGTAGTAACCAGATGACAAACTAAAGGTACCAAGCATGATACGGCGTTTGACCTCATCACCAAAGCCTTGACTACGAGTGTTCACATAGATATCATCCAAGTTTTTAGCATCTTCTGCACGGAAACCATAGCGAATACCGTCGAAACGTTGCAAGTTTGAAGAAGCTTCAGATGAAGCGATGATGTAGTAAACAGCAACCCCGTATTTAGAGTGTGGCAGGCTGACTTCTTCGACAGTTGCTCCCAATTTTTCAAAGTGTTTAGCCGCATTGAGGATGGTTTCTTTAACTTCTGGGTCAATCCCTTCCACCAAGGTATTCCTTAGGAAGGGCAATCTTCATGCCTTTGATGTCTTGACCAATCTTAGAAGTAAAGTCGGCTACGCGAACTGGTGCAGAAGTTGAATCCTTGGCATCTTCACTGGCAATGACATTGAGCAATTGGGCATTTTCCTTAACCGTTGGTGAGAAAGTACCAATTTGGTCAAGTGAGCTACCAAAAGCAATGAGACAAAACGTGAAACCGTTCCATAAGTTGGTTTGAGACCAACAATCCCGTTAAAAGCAGCCGGTTGGCGGATAGAACCACCTGTATCTGAACCAAGTGACAAACGGACTTGCCCTGAAGCTACAGAAGCTGCTGAACCACTAGATGACCCACCAGGAACCTTGCTGTGATCCCAAGCATTCTTGGTTGATCCATAGTAAGAAGTCTCACCAGATCCACCCATAGCAAATTCATCCATGTTGGTCTTCCCGATGACAATCATATCTTTGGCTTTGGCATTGGCAACAGCTGTCGCATCAAAAGATTGGCTCGTAGTTATAGAGCATTTTTGAGGCCGCAGTGGTCAAGATGCCATCTGTTGAGATATTGTCTTTGACTGCGAGTGGAATCCCTGACAGGAGGTTGTCTGCATCGATTCCTTTTTCATCAATGGCCTTGGCTTGTGCAAGGGCAGCTTCTTCAGCCACCGTTACAAAGGCATTGACTGCTTCTTCACGCGCCTTGATATCGTCAAGCGTCGCTTGTGTCAATTCCGTTGCCGAAATTTCCTTAGAGACAAGGAGGTCGTGCAACTCTTCAATGGTTTTATGGTTGAATGACATTAGGCATCTCCTCCATCTTCTAGGATAGCTGGTACCTTGATGTAGTAATTATCTTTTTCAGGTACGTTTTTAAACAAGCGGTCACGGTCAGTCCCTTTTTCAGCAACATCCGGACGCAATACGGTCTTGCGATCAGCCATGGTCGTTGTTGGGGCAACACCTGTTGTGTCCACTTCTTCCAACAATTCCACCATGTCAACAATCTTCGATAAAGTTGTCGCAAATTCAGCTGTCTCTTCTGGAGAGAATTTCAATTTTGAAAGATTGGCAACGTGGGTTACCTCTTCTTGCGTAATTTTCATCTTGCTTCCTTTCGTGAAATGATGATTTTTCAATACCTTCTATTTTACCATAATTTAGCCTATTTTGCTTGGAGGATAAAAAAACTGTAGTAACTTTTTTGTCACTACAGTTTACCAATATACAGCTTTTTCAAAACACTTATCGTATGGCTATCAAGAGCTTTCTCCAGGCTTCTAACATTTCTAGTTTCAAATAATGTTTTGCCAGGTCGTATGAGGCTTGGTACATAGACTCAAGATCACTTTCTAAGGCAAATAAAATCTTGTCGACCACCTGAGAAACAAGTAAATCCTCATCCATAGTCTCGCTATAAGGGACCAGATACCCATTCTCAGCATCTTTGATGAAGATTTTGCTCTTTTTGATGGGCAAGAGCAACAGCTCTAATGCCAAATCCGTTTAAATCTACTTCAAAAAGTGGTAACAAATCCTGCGTGAAAATCATATCACAGTCTAAATATAAAACGCTATTTTCTTGAACAAACTCAGGAATCACATAACGGAAAAAAGTCGTATAATGAATATACGTACTCGGAAGCGAAAATTGTTTAAAGCTTTCTGCAGACATACGGCAATTGAGAATTTCCGAATCAATAGCAGCCAAACAACTATTCATAAGGGAAGACTAATCTGTCGGTAAATTCTCATTTAGCACATAAATTTTCCACTACCCTTGGTGTGCACGTAAAGACTAAAGATCCAGCTCTAACTTTTCCATATAGAGATGGCTCTGCTATAAATACAACTGATTTTTTACCCAAATTTTCTCCATCTCAAACTTTAATAAGAATATCATTTTTAGAAAACATTACAATTTCTACCCCTTACAAAAAAGCCAGTCCAAAGGCTGACTTCAATCGGAGATCAATTTTCTTTCAGTGCTTGCTAGATTCGTAAAATTGAACCCAGACCAGAACACAGCTCAAATCCACTATTCTACAGAGGCACCGTTACTTGCGATAACTTCTTTATACCAGTTAAATGATTTTCTTCTTAGAGCTTTTAAGGCTACCCTTACCATCATTGTCGCGGTCTATATAGATGAAACCATAATGTTTTTTCATTTCACCAGTTCCGGCAGAAACAAGATCGATACAACCCCAGGTTGTGTATCCCCAAAGTTCTACACCATCTTCATTGATAGCATCACGCATGGCCTTGATGTGGGCTGCCAAGTAATCAATACGATAATCATCTTCAACATAGCCATTTTCATCTGGAGTATCCACAGCACCGAGACCATTTTCAACAATAAACATCGGTTTTTGGTAACGATCCCAAATAGCATTGAGGGTAATACGAAGGCCTAGTGGGTCAATTTGCCAACCCCACTCTGAAGATTCTAAATATGGATTTTTAATAGAGGGGCAAAGATATTTCCGGCGGTCTTTTCATTAACTTCTGGATCACCTGAAGCCACACGACTTGCATAGTAAGAGAAAGAAAATGAAATCAACAGTATGCTCTTTAAGAAGGGCCAAATCTTCTTCAGTCATCTCAAGCTTAATACCATCACGCTCCCACTGCTTCTTAGCATAATTTGGATACTCTCCACGAGCCTGAACATCAATAAAGAAATAGCTACTACGATCTTCTTGCATGGCTGCCCAGTAGTCATGTGGGTGGGCTGTATTTGGATAATACTGACCTGCTGCCAACATACAACCAACCTTATTTTCAGGATCAATCTCGTGAGCCAACTTAGTCGCCATAGCTGAAGCTACCAACTCTTGGTGAGCTGCTTGGTATTTAACCTGTTCCTCATTCTCACCCTCTTCAAAGCAGAGTCCTGCTCCCATAAATGGTGCATGGAGAATCATATTAATTTCATTGAAAGTGAGCCAGTACTTAACCAAGCCTTTAAAGCGTGTGAAAAGGGTACGGCAAAGATTTTCATAGAAACCAAGCATCTTACGATTACGCCATCCCCCATACTCTGTAATCAAGTGCATAGGACAATCAAAGTGCGTAATAGTTACTAAGGGTTCGATGCTATGTTTGTGACATTCCTTGAATAGGTCCTCGTAAAAAGGCTAGCCCAACTTCATTTGGCTCAGCCTCATCACCCTTAGGAAAAATACGAGACCAAGCAATAGAAAGACGATAAGTCTTAAAGCCCATTTCACCAAAGAGAGCAATATCTTCCTTGTAACGATGGTACATATCGATACTTTCCTTGGCTGGATAAAAAATAGCCATCCTCAAAATCAAACATCTTGGGACGTCCAGTAATAATTGAAAGGCGATCCTCACCAATTGGCACCACGTCAACGTTGGCTAACCCACACGTCCATCAGCATCATAGGCACCCTCACATTGGTTGGCTGCTGTCGCCCACCCCCACAAAAATCCATCAGGAAACGTTATATTTTTTAGTCATTATTCTACCTCTTATATATTTCGACTTAATATAGTAATAGTATACAATAGCCTGTAATCGTTTTCTTATAGTAAACTACGGAAAACTGATACTATCCTATGATTTCAGACAAAGAATTGAGAGTAGGATAACTTCCTACTCTCGATGATGACTTATTTCCAATTTTCTTCTAAAAATTGGTGACGAATAGCGCTACTCTGCGCATAACGTTCAGGATTAGTCCTATAAAATCCCTGATGGTAAGCTTCGGCTTCGTAGAAAGTCTCCGCAGGTTCAATCTTTGTCACGATTGGACGGTCAAAACGTCCTGAGGCTTGAAGATTAGCCTTAGATTGTTCAGCAATTTTCTTTTGACGCTCATCAAAATAATAAATCACAGGACGGTAATTATCACCACGATCCTCAAATTGTCCAAAAGCATCCGTCGGATCGGTCTGTGCCCAATAAATTTCGACTAAATCAGCAAAAGAAATAATTTCTGGATCAAAGATAATCTCCACTGCCTCGGTGTGCCCCGTCGTTTTACGACATACCTCCTCGTAAGTTGGGTTTGGTACATGTCCTCCAGTATAACCAGAGCGAACAGATAGAATACCTTCTTGCTCCTCAAAAGGTTGCACCATGCACCAGAAGCACCCTCCGGCAAAAATAGCTCTTTCCATAGCGTCCTCTCTTACCAAACTGGTTCATCCAAACCTTGAGATGATTTCTTGATGATTCCTTTGACTTCGTCAGTATGATAAGCCTTGATAACTTTCTTGATAGCATCAGCCTTATCTGATTTTTCCCAACCTTTTTGGGCTACAAGTAGATTGTACCATTGCTTAGTATTTTTACTAGCGGGCTCTACGTAGATAGCTGTCTTAGGATCAATACCAGCCTCTGTAACGAAGTCATTATTAATAATGGCCGCATCGACAGAATCAATGTTGGCAGCTGTCTGAGCAGCATCAACTTCTCTGATATTTAAATTCTTGCTATTTTCACTAACATCAGTCAACTTAGCCTTGTCATTTGCACCTACACTAAGTTTAATCAAGCCAGCAGACTGCAAGAGATTAAGGGCACGACTTTCATTAACGGCATCATTTGGAATGGCAATCGTAGCACCTTCTGGCAACTCTTTAATATCCTTATACTTGTTCTTACCACCCTCTGTACCAGAATAGACACGGAAAGCTGTGAAATAAGTCTCAGCAATTGGTACCAAGTCAGTCTTATGATCCGAGTTCCAGTTATCAAGGAAATTATAGTGTTGGAAAGCATTAATATCAATATCACCATTATTGAGGGCTACGTTTGGTTGAGAATAGTCCGTAAACTCGCTAAACTTAAGCGTAATTCCCTCTTTTTTCAAGATTTCTTCGATCTTATCCCAGCGTGCTTGTTCAGACTCACTCTTAGCCATGGTCCCTACTCGAACCACCGTCTGATCCTTAGCAGCATCCTTACCACAAGCTGCCAAAATACCTACAGAAGCAACAGCGATAGCCACAAAACCTAATAATCGTTTTGTTTTCATCATTTTTCTCCTCTCAGATGAAATCAATGCCTTTAGTCTAACACGAATATATTCCGCTTGACTAATTCATATTCTTAATCAGTTGATAGAGAGGAATTATCAAAAAGAGTAAGAACCAACTCTTACTCTACAATTGTCGCTCAAGAACATTTTAAAATGCCCAATGGCAAAATCATGTGCTTCTGTCGTCAAGGAGGCTGTTGCACTCTACCACCTCGATATCATAGCCCAAATTATAAGCATCAATGGCTGTATGTAGCACACAAATATCTGTTAAAACTCCCGTCAAAACGACTGTTGTCACAACGACGCTCACGCAAACGAATATCCAAATCTGTTCCTGAAAAGCTGAATAGTGACGTTTGTCCATCCAAAAGACACGATGATCATCCTTGATGGCATCATATACACCAGCCAACTTACCATAAAGTTCTCGCCCAGCTGTCCCTGCAATATTGTGAGGCGGAAAGAGCTTGGTTTCAGGATGGAAGGTATCCTCCCTCATCATGTCGGTCCATAGCAACGAAGATATAATCCCCATTGTCATAGGCTTCTTGAGTTACCTGGGCAATGCGGTCTTCAATGGCTTGGGCAGGCTTTCCAGCCGTCAACTTCCCATCATCTGCCACAAAATCATAAGAGTAATCAATTGATATCAATGCTTTTGTCATACTACCTTCTCCTTTTAAAAAAAGTGGGGCAGCCTCAACCTACCTCACTTCTATTCAATGTTTTATTCTGTATTCTTTCAATTTATCGTAGATACCTTCGTTAAGGACTTTAAGATAAGTCCCTTTCATACCGAGTGAACGGCTCTCAATAATACCAGCTGATTCCAACTTACGAAGGGCATTAACGATAACTGAACGTGTGATTCCAATACGGTCAGCGATAACAGACGCTGTCAAGCGGCCTTCCAAACCGTCCAACTCATTCAAGATAGCTGAAACTGCCTTGATTTCTGAGTAAGACAAGGTATTAATAGCCATGTTAATAGCTGTTTGTTTACGAATCGTTTCTTCCAAATTCTCTGTTTGAAGGTTCAACAACTGCAACCCAACTACTGTAGAGGCAATCTCAACCAAGATAAGATCTTCATCTACAAAGTCATGATCGTTACGCCAAATGATGAAAGAACCAAGACGCATACCACCACCATAGATAGGTGCAATTGTAGTCAAACCATCTGGGAAGTCATCTTTTGACTCCACAGGGAAAATGGTCAAGTCACTGTCAATACCAATGTTTTCTTGAGTGTCATAAACACGGCTGATACCACGTGTATATTCTTCTGGAAGTTGTTTAGCTTCAAAAAACTCCTCCACACGATCATTGTTGGTTTTGTACTTCATGGCAAAACCAAGGAGAGCACCACCACCATTAACGATAGCAGCGTTACAATCAATGATATCCGCCAATTGAGCAGCCATGTTGTTGTATGGAAGATCTCCTTCCAAGCTATCTACTGAGCGTTGCAAGATAGAAGTAATTTTACGTGTTTTATCAAGCAAATTTGCCATTTTTATTGTCTTCACTTTCTATTTATAATCTTAATAATCACAGGTCCTGTACCAAGCATATCCGTTAAGATCCGCTAGCACTATCATTATAGCATACCTGAACTAAAAATTGCAAACAATTGTCTGAAAATTATTTATTATTCTACTATTCATTATATTATGTCTTTTTTCAGGGAAAACGTTCGGATTTTAACTAAAAACGACTCCTTTTGCAAGATAAAACCGAACAAGTCTTTTGTCCAGTTTTCACGAATTTAGCGCTTATAATATGACAAAACACGCCTCGATTTTATTTCCAAGATCAGCCAATTCTTCCACACGAGGAAGGTAGACAATACGGAAGTGGTCCGGTTCATTCCAGTTAAAGCCTTTACGGAACTAAGAGGACCTTTTCCTTCTTCAAAAGACGAAGGCAGAACTCTTCATCATCGTCAATATCATACATGTTGCGGTCAATCTTAGGAAGATGTAAAGACCCGCATCTGGCTTTAACAGCTGAAAGCCCTGGAATAGCGTTTACGGTATTCGTGATAAACTCACGTTGTTCATAGATACGACCACTGGAATCAGGAGCTCATCAACAGATTGGTAGCCCCCAAGTGAGGTCTGAATTACGTGTTGAGAGAGCACATTAGAGCAAAGGCGCATATTGGACAACATATCAAGCCCTTCAATATAGCCCCGAACATTCTTCTTAGGTCCAGAGAGAACCATCCAACCTACACGGAAACCACAAATGCGGTGAGACTTAGAAAGACCATTCATAGACACACAGAAGACATCTGGTGCAAGACTAGCAATCGCAGTATGCTGTTTACCATCCATAACCAAGCGGTCATAAATCTCATCCGCAAAGATAATCAAATCATTTTGGCGAGCAATATCCACAATCTGTTCAAGGACATCCTTAGGGTAAAGAGCACCTGTCGGGTTATTCCGGATTGATAATAACAATTGCCTTAGTATTTGACGTAATCTTTGATTTGATATCATCAATATCTGGATACCAGTTAGATTTTTCATCACAGACATAGTGAACGGCATTACCGCCTGCTAGGCTGACACAGGCTGTCCAAAGAGGATAGTCTGGCATTGGGACCAAGACCTCATCTCCATCATCAAGCAAGGCCTGCATAGACATGGAAATCATCTCTGAAACACCATTACCAATATAAATATCATCAATATCTACATTTGGGAATCCCTTTAGCTGGCAATACTGCATAATCGCCTTACGAGCTGAGAAAACCCCTTACTATCTGAATAATCCCCTCACTGTTACGAACATTCATAATTAAATCACGAATGACTTCATCTGGTGCTGTAAAGCCAAATTCCGCAGGATTTCCTGTATTCAGACGGAGAATTTTTCACCTTTAGCAATCATACGGTTGGCCTCATCCAAAACTGGTCCACGAATATCATAGGCAACGTGTTCCAACTTTGATGATTTATCAAATGTTTTCATAAGTTAATCCTTTCAAAAGATACTAAAGTAGATACATCTAGCAGAAAATAAGAAAATTCAACACCTGATGGGTTTTTACTTTCATTGACACCATCTTAGACCTAGCCCGTTTGGCATCATTTCTGAAGATTTATCTTCCTCATTGATTATCTCGTTTCTTACGAAGCTAATAACAGATTGTATTATACCTCTTTTTCAGACAATCTTCAATTTTTAGATAAGGTCAAACTCTTCCCATTACTGATAGTATCGTAAAGTAAGCAGTCAAAAAGATTTCTAGAAAACCCATAACAATGTTTTCATTTTTAAGATTAAAGGAGTATAATAAAGCTAAAGATAGAGGTAGAGCTTATGTCTCAACAATATGAACGTATTATGGTAGCTATCGACGGTTCCTTACGAATCAGAACTGGCCTTTTTAAAGGTGTGCACGTTGCAAAACGTAATAACGCATTACTTTTAGTACACGTTATCGATACACGCGCCCTTCAAAGCGTTGCGACTTTCGACTCTTATATCTATGAAAACTAGAAGACGAGGCTAAAGCTGTTTTGGCTTTGAACGCCAAGCCAGAGAAGCTGGTTTAACCAAGATTCGCAAAGTTATTGAGTTCGGTAATCCTAAGAGCCTTTTGGCTGTTGATATCCCTGATAAGGAAAATGTTGACCTTATTATGATTGGTGCCACTGGTCTCAATACTTTTGAGCGTCTTCTTGTCGGTTCATCCTCTGAGTACATTTCTCCGTCGCAAAAGTTGACTTGCTCGTTGTTCGTGATTCTGAAAAACGCTATAGTCACCTCTCAGCACCTACGGTGCTTTTCTCTATAATAAATTGTAAAATATAGTTCAACAAAAACTCATAGCGTTTCATTGGTGTAAACTGTAAGTAACGAAACAAACAGAACCCGAGGAAAAACTATAAGCTACTCCCAGCTTACCATTAACCGACTGAATAAAGATAGAAACCTATAAAACCATCTATAACTGGCTCTATACTGGTTTGATTGATCTGGATTTGAGCGTCCTTCGTCGGAAGGAAACAGTCGACAACCCAAAGAAACAGGTGGAAGATTTAGAATTGGTACGCCAATTGCCAAACGTCCTAAGGAGGTCAGGAATCGTGAGACCTTTGGTCACTGGGAGGCTTGATACTGTGGTGTCTTCCAGAGGCAAAACAAGGTGTTTAGTGGCCTTTCTGAGCGAAAACACGTTTTTACTTAGCTTCCAAGATACCAGATAGAACAACCAAAGCCATATTTTCAGCCATCGAACAACTTTGTAGGCTATTTCCAAAAGAGACTCTTATAACTTTCACTTCAGACAAGGGAAAGAGTTTGCATGCTATCCTCTGGTAGAGAAGCAATGGAGAACGCAAAATGGCTTTAAAGAGGATATTCCCAAAGAAAACAGATTTAGCTACTATCTCTGATAAGGTTTTGAACAAGGCCTTAGATGATATCAATCATCGACCACGAAAATGTTTAGCTTACAGAACTGTTTGTGAATCTCTAGAGGATGAGTTCGAGTAAATGTTGCACTTATTCTTGTGATTTATCATATAAAAAGAACTGAGTTATTAATCTCGGTTCTTTTTTTGTTCTTTTTCAGACGTTGCTGATTCAGACACAGCTTCTGACTCTGAAGTTGTTGGCTTTTCTACCAAGGCTTCAGCAGATTGACTATAGGCACTTGCTTGCTCCAAAGCAAGACTAGTTGAAAGGCTCTCGCGTTCTGCTTCCTGACTAAGGCTTGCTTCAAAAATCATCAGTTCCTTTTGACGTTCTGTTTCACGAAGATACTCACGTTCTTCTTGCTCTTCTTGACGTCATCTTTCTTGCTCACGTCTTTGAGCTTTTTGACGCTCACGCTTAGCATGGCGTTTTTGCGTCTCATCAATCAAGACCTTAGTATTATCTTTGATTCGCATTAATTTGACAAGTCGAACCAAAAGTCTCCATACAAACACAATGACTGACTCCACAAAGAGAAGAAGCTCAACCAGAATAACTCCCAACAAGCTCCAAGCCATGAAGAGTGTAATCAATAATTGCGTGAAAATCTTCTTCAAGTCACCCAAATGATTGTTGTAAATATTGAGGGTCTCAAGGAAAAGATCTAAGATTCCTTGTAAGAGATGAGACTTAACAGATTTATCTCCCTCAAGGCTCAAGTCCATTTGAACTTCCGCCGGAGTAACCACTGTCAACTCTCCATCTTGATAGACCTCAACACGATCCCCTAAATTTATATCAAAATCAAAAAGAGCACGATCTATTTTTTCAAGTCGCCCATCGGGATGACTGAGATAAACAAAGTCATCATCAAATTTTAAAATACGAAACATAATTTACCTGCTTCTTTATTGCTCCCTAAATAATAGCAAAATAAAAAAGCTCTTGTTGAGAGCTTATTCTTTAATCCAAGGTTTTAACCCCGATACGATTCTTATACTCTTGATAAGTTTCAGTGTGCATGAGAGCTTTAGCATTTTTGACCCGATCTGCAGTTGGTGGTTTAACCCCTTCCAAAGGATATGGGATACCGAGCTCACGCCATTTGAACTCCACCCATTGTATGATAGGGAAGAATTTCAAATTTATCGACATTTTTCAAGGTCTTTACAAACTCACCAAGCTTAATCAAGTGATCGTCAAAGTCTGTCAAACCAGGTACCAAGACATGGCGAATCCAGACTGGAACTTGTTTATCAGACAGATATTGAGCAAATTCCAAGATATTCTTATTAGGTTGACGGGTCACAAACTTGTGTTGTTCGGGGTCAATCTCTTTGATGTCAAGTAGGACCAAGTCAGTCACAGCCAAAAGTTTGTCGACAACTTCATGATACTCTGGAGTATTACGATAAGACAAGCCACACGTATCAAGCGTACAGTGAATCCCTAGCTTCTTAGCCTCTGTAAAGAGGGCAGTGACAAAATCAATCTGAAGCATGGCCTCACCACCTGATACAGTGATACCACCATGCTCACCCCAGAAATGACGGAAGCGAAGAGCCTCATCTAAGACATCTTCAACTGTACGTTCAACAGCCTTATTTGACTTCATAGCCCAAGTATCTGGGTTATGACAATATTGGCAACGCATCTTACAGCCTTGCATAAAAACAATAAAACGGATACCAGGACCATCTACGGATCCAAAACTTTCGGTTGAATGAACAAGTCCAGTCACCTGACTGTAATCAATTTCTGCCATGGCAGCCTCCTTGAAAAACGCTTTTTACATGTTTTTATTATACCTCTTTTATCAGAAACATGCTCCATGTCTATCTAATTTAAGATAAAAGTTATACTATAATACATCTAAAATTACTATATAACTATACTATACCAGAAGAAGAAAGGGAAAAACTGGATTCTTCCGGTTTTTTATTATCTATACTATTAGGCACGTTTCTTGAATACCAATAAAACTGCAAGAACAAGGAAGAATGTTCCTACAAGCGTCAATATTACAGTTGATACTTTACCAGTCAATGTACCGTCAGCATTCACTTTGAATCCTGTACTTATGGAACAACAAGACTTGTTGTACCGTCATTATTGGCAACAACAAGCTGACTATTTTGTTTAGAAGGGATTGTTTGACCAGGTGCCGTTATAGCTGGTGCTGCTGGTGTTACAATAGCAACAGGTCAACCATTAACGTTGACTGAAGGAACTTCAGGTGATTGAGGGTCCTCACTTGTATTTGTATCTGTATCAGTTTTTGGCTGCATAAGAACAGTATCATTTGTCGCAATGCCGGCATCTGCAAAAGAAGTTACTGGTAGAAAGTCTCCTAGAGTAAGGGTGAGTAAAAGTAAGCTACTATGTATAGAATATAGAGATTTTTTAGAAGCTATTAAGATTCTCCTTTATCATTTATCAGTTAATTTATATTCTGTCATAAAAAGTAATAGAAAGGCGTTTTAATCAAAATATTATTTATTTTTATTCTTAGTCTACCATAATTTCAAAACCCGTTTAAATTACTTCAAAAAAATGTCGTAGGTCAATAATAACTAGATGTTTTATTTTTATAATAAAGCATAGCATAGAGGTTATCATATATTTTTAATCTAATTATATATTAAAAAATATTTATCAAAAAGATAATAAAAAGCACTTTCAATCCAAAGGAAAGAAGGCGCTCAATTATCATTATCTTACTTTTTAGCTCTAGTCTTTTCTAATCTAAAGCTGGTTAATTCTATTCTTCTGCCTCTTCTGGAGCTGCCGTGATGATTACCTTAAGTTTGGTTACACGACCATCCTTAACTTTATCGTTAATAAATTCAAGACGTTTGTCCTTGTTAATAACTTCGTAATGTTCCTTAACTTCTTGAGTTGGGAATTGCTCCTACACCAGTCAAATAATAGCCTGCGATAGTATCAACATCATCACTTTCAAGCTCTGTATCAAAATGTTCATTGAAGTCGTTAAGAGTCATAGCTCCCTCGACAATATAGGTATTCTCACCAATTTCACGAACTTCCACACTAGATTTATCTGTTTCGTCGTCAATCTCACCAACGATTTCTTCCAAAAGATCCTCGAAGGTAACAAGACCAGCAACGCCACCGTACTCATCAAGCAAGATAGCCATCTGATTATTGGTGTTACGAAAGGCTGCCAAGAGGTCGTCAACGAAAATTGTTTCTGGAACAAAGAGGGGCTCATTCATGATACGGCGAAGATTAACATTCTCAAAACCGAGCTCATAAGCCGCTTTAAGGAGTTTTTTGGTATGGATTACACCGATAATCTTATCCTTGTTATCTTCGTAGACAGGGATACGAGAGAAGCTTTGCTTTAGAATGGCTTGGATATTTTCCTGAGTATCGTCTTCAATATCTATCATGAAGGCATCTGTACGAGGAACCATGACTTCACGCGCCATTAATTCATCAAGAGAAAAGATACCTTGAAGCATTTCGATTTCTTCAGCTTCAAGTGTATCCTCACTCTTGGTCAACATGTACTCAATCTCATCACGTGTCATCTGCTCATCGGCATCATCAAAGGTCATAGGTGTCAAACGAGACAAAAGATTGGTTGACGCCGAAAGAATCCAAACAAAGGGACTGACAATCTTACCAGTTACAATAATGACAGGTGCTGAGTAGATGGCCAGATTTTCCTTTAGGTTCATGGCAATACGCTTAGGATAAAGCTCACCAAAAACGATAGAAATGTAAGTCAAGACCACCAAAGATACCACGCTACCTGCTGTTTTAGCCCAAGCTACGTTACCAAACCAGGTCGCTATAACTGCTCCTAGGGAAGCAGAGAGACTGGCCCCTTGCAAAAGACCGATAAAGGTAATACCAACTTGGATAGTTGATAGGAAGTTGTTTGGATTTTCAAGAACCTTGAGCAGGCGAATAAATTTCTTGTCGCCTTCTTCAGCCTTTTGTTCCACACGTGAACGGTTTAGTGATACTAAAGCCATCTCAGACGCTGAGAAAAAGGCCGAAAGTAAGGTTAAAATTAGTAGTAAAATAGATTGAAATAATAAGGACTGACCACTAGAGTCTTCCATTTTTTCTTCTCCTCTAAAAAAAAATTCTGACTTTTATTATACCATAATTTCCCAATATAGGTTCCTATTTTATGCTATAATTAGGAGTAATTTATCATCAAAGGAGAGACTTATGTCACTTATACGATTAGAAAATGTCAGCTTGGCCCGCCAAGGAAAAACACTCTTGTCCAATCTTAACTGGTCAGTTGAAAAAGGCCAGACCTGGGCTATCCTTGGACTTAATGGTGCAGGAAAATCAACACTTCTACGCTTATTGACAGCTGAGTTCTTTCCTTCCGAAGGTCATGCTGAGATACTAGGCTACACCTTTGGTAATGGAGACATCACAGGTCTTCGCCAACACATCGGTATCGTCAGTTCCTTCATCACTGAGCGTCTGCCTAAGCATATGACTGCAGAAAAAATCGTCCTTACTGGTAAATACAAGAGCTCAATCCTCTACAAAGCCTATGGAGACAAAGAGCTACAAGAAGCCAAGGATATGCTAACTTCACTTGGTGCTGGGAGATTTGATTGGTCGTAAATACCATGGCCTCTCTCAAGGAGAAAAAGCAAATCTGTTTGATTGCTCGTAGTCTGATGGAAGATCCCGACATCATCATCCTTGACGAAGCAACTGTGGGCTTGGATCTCTTTGCTCGTGAAAAACTCTTGCGTCAGATTGATCGTATCACCTCGCTTCCTCATGCTCCACTGGTTCTTTACGTCACTCACCACGCTGAGGAAATCACTGAAAACATGGACCACATCCTCCTACTCCGTCAAGGAAAAATCGTAGCACAAGGACCAAAAATGATATCATCACACCGGAAGTTTTAGCTGACTTCTATCAAAATCCTGTTCAAATTATTCCAATTGACGACCATCGTTTTACATTAACCCTCTTTATAGAGATCCAGTCATAAAGTAGCTTGATTTAGGGCTAATATACGAACAACATTAAAGAAACAAGTCCCCTAGACTATAAGTCTGGGGATTTATTCTTTCATCATTACTTCTTTTATTTGAGATACGCTATACAAAATTAAGGCTGGAAGGACAAGGTGTTCTATAGACGTTCTTGAATAAAATAAATTGTGCAGCGACTATATATAAACAGATTTTGTCAGAGGTTTTACTGTGTGAGGAAATCTTTTGACTTTTACCGATTCGATAACAAAACAGTTCTTTTTTGACCGAATAAATTCTAAGATTAACCACATAGACATATGATATTGTCCGATGGCCGCTCTTTCCAGTTGTCTTGTTAATCTTCTTTACAATTGAGAATTTCATGAAAAAAGATTATAAGTCTAGCCTCATTAGTGCCTTGATTGGGCTGATGATTGCTAATGCAATCTATGACCTACTCCTCCCTATTCCCTATTCCTACCGAAACTCTGATTGTTTCCGGTATCCTAGTAGGCCTAGGATTGGGCTGTCTCTTTCCTGACCACGATAATGAAAAAAAACATTAAAAAGAAAAATTAATAACTTAGCTTCTTTTTCTACTCTAAATTCTTTCTTAAGCTCCCTTCGGGCTAGATTGATCATATCATATATCAAAGTATTGCTTGTTTCTTTGAGAGTATAGTTTTCCAAAGTATTGACTTCCTTACGAAGCTGTTTGGCATAACGACTAGAAATACGCCCAGCTTGTTCATATTCGATGATAATCTTACGTTCCAAAAATAGCCTCGCAACATTTCGTCAACATAGTCTGGATTTAAGTGAGTGATAACCCGCTCGACAAAGGCTCCAGATTGAATAATCTCAGCCTCTCGAATCCGACTGCGTTTCAAATAAGACAAGAGATCTGAGTGATAGACACCTTCCAGATTACTCAAGGCTTCCAAACCTGCTCAGTATTTGTTAAATAAAGCTCAGTCATATGATCACGATTTTCCTCGGTCAATCGAGGACCTCGCCTATTCTCCTCTTGTTCAAATCGAAACTTGAAGGTAAAAGCTAGGTGCAAAATTCTACGAAGACCAAGAACGAAAACAGCAGAGGCATAAGAGAAACTAGAAACAAAACCACGGTTGATACGACGTTCCAAGCCCTTGATATAACGTTGGTAGAGATTATATTCGAGTTCTGAAATCTTCCCCTTCTTGTAGGCATATTCCAAACCCTCACTCTCAATTTCCATAATCATTACTCGGATATTGGCCAACTCTTCTTTGACATCATTTGATTCCTGCTCCAAGATTAAATCTTCCAAGCGTTGGTTATAGTTGTCAATGGTAGCATAAACAGCTCCTTGATTTGCAGACTGCTTCAGGTCTTTTTCTAGCTCTCTTACCACATCATTAAGAATAGCAATCTGCATGTAATGGTTGGTCGTATGTGCTGGTCCGGTAGCTAACCTAGGTAGAATTAAAATACCTATCAAGAAGCTCAATAGTGTAACACCCGCTACTGTAAAGGTCAAGAGACTGTGTTCTAGCGCAGTCATATTAGCAACCGGAAGTAAAAGGATTGTTGCAATCGAAACCGTTCCTTTTACGCCAGAAAAAGTCAAAATCGTAGCAACCTTCCATATTTTTTTTAGTGACCGTTTGGCCCTCCAAGCTCTTTGGGCAAATACTGCACTAATCATAACAAAGCGAATGCCAAACATGATCGCTGTTAACAAGACTATGGCAAGAAGCATCCAAAGCGTATCATAAGTACTGCTAGACAGTACTGGGGTTGCTAAGGTTGGCAGTTCCGTCCCCAGAAGGAAAAAGACCATACCATTAAGAACAAAGGTAATGGTTCCCCAAATCGTATGGGAGACACTATCCAATTTGGCATCAAATACGGTGATTTTTTTGAAACGGCTAGCAAGCGAAATCCCTGCTACGACAACAGCAATAATTCCAGAAGCATGAATTTCCTCGGCTACAAAGTAAGAGGAAATCGGTAGCACCAGCTCTAGTAAGAGTGCACCTGTGACATCTGCTGCATCCATATTATCTAAAATGGTCAAAAAAAGACGATTCAATAGAGCTGTAATCAAGCCAACTCAAAAAACCACCAAGTACAGAAATAACCAAATTCCAGCTCGCGTCCCCCAAGGAGGGAGAAGGATCCCGTTGTCAAAGCAGTTACTGCCACCCGAAAGGCGACCAAGCCAGAGGCATCATTTAGCAAACCCTCTCCCTGCAAAATATAGCTAATCCACTTTGGAAAACTGAAGCGTTTGGAGATAGCGGAATAGGCAACAAAATCCGTTGGACCAAGAGCGGCACCGAGGGCTAGGCAGGCAGACAAGGGCACCGAAGCAGGCAAGACGGCCTTAGCAAGATAACCGATTCCTAGCGTAGAGACGAAGATGACTGGAAAAATCAAAAACAGAATGAGCCTCCAGTTACGTAGAATACTGGTAATATCACTCTCTTCGCCCTCACGAAAAAGCAAGGGAGCAATAATAAACGCTAGAAAAAGTTCTGTTTCAAGCTCAAAAACTTCCCCCTTAAGAAGAAAACCAATACCCACTCCAAAAATAATTTGAATCAAAGGTAGGGGAAGTCGTGGAAAAATGCGGTTGATAACGTTCGATAAAATCAAGCTAAAAAGAAGAACAAGCAAAGCTAATGATAAATGCATAGCTCCTCCTACCCTTCCTTATGACAACAATTTGAAGAATAGTTCTTTTTGCTTACTAATTCTTTTTATCAATGGCAGTCACGTCTTCCTTAGCTAAAAGTTTATGGCAACGTTCAACCTCAAGACTGGCTAGTTTCTTCTTGATTTTCGTCGTTTTGCAATTATAAACCGTTTTTAAGTTATCTTCAGCACTCTGCTTGTCTATATATTTGGCCTGCATATCTGCAAGTTTTTCTTTAATATCTGTAATCATTGTAATTTCTCCAACATCACCAAAAATGGCGGGGTATTAATTTGATTGAGAGGTTGATACAGCATGGCTGTAAAAATCACGCTGGTCCAAACCGATAACATACTCAAGCACAGCATCCTTCTCCATATCACCCCCATCATGACCGTAGTAAATCATAATAGCTAGGCGACCACCCACCTCTAAGCGGTCAAGAATCTTCTCAATAGCTTCAAGGGTCGTGTGAGGTTTGGTGATGACACTCTTGTCTGCAGATGGTAGATAGCCTAAATTGAAAATAGCTGCTCGAATAGGCTCCCTAACATAATGGTCCAGATTTTTCGTGACCATCTAAAATGAGTTCCGCATTTTCAATTTCCAAATCTGACAAGCGTTGACTGGTCTTTTCAAGCGCCTGCTCCTGCACGTCAAAGCATAGACCTTCTTGGAAGGCCAGCCAGAAGGCTGTGTCATTGCCGTTTCCCATGGTTGCATCGACAACTACACTCTCATCGTCCAGCACTTGTGCTAGAAGTCATGAGATATATGAATTGGTCGTTTAATCATGCTTTTCCTCCTTCTCGTTAGCTACTTTGCACCCTGCCATGAGTCACGACGTTCCATCTCTTTGTCAATGGCATTGAGGACTTCCCATTTGTTGAGACTCCACATAGGTCCAATCAACATATCTCTCGGCGCATCACCAGTAATTCGATGAATGACGATATCCTTAGGGATGATTTCCAACTGGTCACAGATGATGGACACATACTCTTCCTGACTCAGCAATTTAAGACCCCCTCGTGGTAGTCTCTTTGCATACGCGTATTAGTCATCAGGTGGAGAGATGGAGTTTAATCCCCTGAATGTCATTATCAGTCACACAACGGCGAACATTCTCCACCATCATCTCATGAGTTTCCCCCGGTAACCCATTAATCAGATGCGATACAATCTCAGCCTTTGGCGCACGCTCACGCACACGCTTAACCGTCTCCACATAGAGATCATAGCTGTGTGCTCGGTTAATGAGTTCTGACGTTTCTTCATAAGTCGTTTGCAAGCCAAGTTCAACGGTCACATGCATACGTTCTGTGAGTTCTGCCAGATAATCAATCACATCGTCTGGCAAACAGTCTGGGCGGGTACCGATATTGATCCCAACAACAAGGCTCATTGATAGCCTGTTCGTAGCGTTCCTTGATAACTTCAAGCGGCGCGTGGGTATTGGTAAAGTTTTGAAAATAAACCAGATATTTCTGAACTTCTGGCCACTTGCGGTGCATGAAGTCAATCTCATGGTAAAACTGCTCACGAATCGGTGCCTCAGGAGCTACAATAGCGTCCCAGACCCGATACCGTACAAAGGTACAGCCACCATGAGCCACTGTACCATCACGGTTGGGACAATCAAAACCCGCATCTATTGGTAGTTTGAAAATCTTTTCGCCAAAATTTCACGATAGTAATCATTGACTGTTCTATAACGTTTTTCATAAAGACTATTATAACACTTTAGTCAAAAGAGAGTAAGACAGAGACAAAATCATAGATTTCTGTCTGTCTTACTCTCGCTTCTTATTAGTCTTTTCAAATAATCAATGGCTTCTTGAGCTGTTTTAACAGGGACGATTTTCATCTTGGTTCCCAGTTTCTTGGCAGCTTCCTTAGCCTCTTGATAGTTGGTTTTGGCATCGGATCACTTTTTCATTTCCTTAGTTACTAGATTATTTGGCACGAAGAAAATGTCTGCGCCACTATCAGCCGCAGATTTCACCTTGAGGTAGGCACCACCGATATCACCGACAGCCCCATCTTTTTCAATAGTTCCTGTACCAGCAATCTTACGGCCAGCCTTGAGGTCTTGACCAGACACCTGATCGTAAATAGCCAGGGTAAACATAAGACCTGCACTTGGTCCGCCAACACCATCAAGTTTAAACTTCACATTTTCAGGACTCTTGACCTCAGTATGATCTGTCAAACCGATACCAATACCATTTTTACCATTGGCAATCTTGATAATCTTACCAGTAGCAGTCTTTTCTTTGTCATCTGTCGTATAAGTGACCTTGACTTTTGAACCCAGCTTAAGTCCTTGAACGTATTTTATCAAGTCAGTAGAATTATCAAAGGTATTACCATTAACAGCTGTCACCGTATCTGCAATATTGAGGACACCCTTGAAGCTAGAATCGTCAGCCACCTGAAGCACATAAACACCCATATACTCCAAGCTAGCCTCCTTACCAGCCAGAGTCAATCCCTGATAAATCGCTTGGTTTTGGGAAGTCTCCATGTAAAATTGGTTGATACGCATGAAATCTTCATCAGAGTAATTTCCAGTTGCCTCTTCAGCCGTTTGAAGCTTTGCAAAATCATTAAGCTGAGCATAGAGCATCAGGGCCAAAGTCGCCTTGGTTTGAGCCACCGCCACAAAATTATAGGAGCCCTTAGAATCATCAGCTTTCTTATTCACTGTCAAGACTTCCTTGGTATCAAAAGCACCACCCGGAAGCTCCACATAATAATTATTTAGCGGGAAAAAGAGGGCAAAAGAGGAGGAAAAGTACCGTAAAAATACTTAACAACCACCACTTAATCCGCCAAAGTTTCTCTAATAGTGATTTAGATTCGTTCTTGTTTGCCACGCTTGGCCTCCACTTCCTTAACAACTGCTTGAGGAACATAAGAACTAATGTCCCCCTCAAAATAAATCAACTCACGCACACGACTGGAAGAGACTGGTGTTACCTCATGACTAGCAATCAGATAAACTGTTTCAAGTTCTGGCGCCAAACCTTTATTGAAATAGTCCATATTAGCCTCATAGTCGAAATCTGTCGCATTACGAAGGCCTCGAACCAAATAAGTCACCCCAAGATCTCTGGCGACATCTACAGCCAGACTATCGTGGAGCCGTTATGACCTTGACATTGGGAAAATCTGCCACAACCTCTTCCAAGATACGCTTGCGAGTCTCAACATCCCAGAAGCCCTGCTTATTTTATTATAAAAGTCCTATATAGAGCTCGTCAAAGAGCTTGCTGGCTCTGGCAATAATATCCATATGCCCATTAGTAATCGGATCAAAAGACCCGTAAACATAGCAATCTTTGTCATAGCATTTCTACAACTTCCCTATCAAAGGCTAACGCACGTAAACGGTCACCTTACTGATACCATAGGTTTTCTGTTTCCAAATCCCAAAGTTTGAAATTTCTTCAGGCAGGTCCACAGCCTTATCCGTCTCACAAACCAACATAACTTCCTCAGCCAAGAGTCCTTGCTCCTCTAACTGAGTAATATTGGCCACAATCTGCTCTTTAGCATAAGGCGGGTCTAAAAGTACCAAGTCAAACTTTCCTGTCAATTGTGTCAGCGCACGCGCCGCATCCATCTTCAAAAGCTGGAACTGCTTCTCACTCTTGGTCATCTTGATATTTTCCTGGATAACAGCTTGTGCCCGACGGTCTTTTTCCACGAGGACAGCAGATGACATGCCACGACTAACAGCCTCAATAGCCAGACTACCGCTCCCAGAAGAAAAGATCCAAAACACGTCCTCCATCAAAGAAAGGACCAATCATATTGAAAATGGCACCCTTGACCTTGTCCGTTGTTGGACGAGTCGTTTTGCCTTCTAACGTTTTAAGCGGACGCCCGCCAAATTCACCTGCTACAACACGCAAGTCGGTCACCTCGTTTTTACTGATTTTTAGTAAGACTTTTCTATTATAACAAAAAACTACACATAGATGTTACTCCAAAGGAGGCTAGACTAGCTAAAGATCATCACACAAACACAAAAAACTCGAAATTCTCCCGAATTTCCATTTATGTTACTTATCACCAAGTGCAGTCACGTAGTTATAAGCTTCAATACCGGCTATGGCACCTTCCCCTACGGCTGTGGTAATTTGGCGAAGGTCTTTCTGACGCACATCACCAATGGCAAAGATACCTGGAACACTTGTCGCCATCTTATCATCTGTGATTACCCAACCATTTTGGTCAGTGATGTCGAGAGCCTGTCAAGTAATCTGAAACAGGATCAAGTCCCACATAAACGAAGACACCGCCAAATTCGTGGTTAGTCACCTCACCAGTTTTAACATTCTTGATATCAACACTGCGAACCTTGATGTCATCACCCTTGATTTCTTCAACGACTGAGTCCCAGATAAACTTGACTTTCTCATTGGCGAAGGCACGGTCTTGAAGAACCTTTTGGGCACGCAATTCATCACGACGGTGAACAATGGTCACGCTATTGGCAAAGCGTGTCAAATAAATTCCTTCTTCAACGGCAGAGTCTCCACCACCAACAACCAAGAGGTCTTGATTACGGAAGAAGGCACCATCACAGACCGCACAGTAAGATACCCCACGGCTGTTGTACTCTTCTTCACCAGCAACACCAATGTGGCGGTGTTTAGCACCCGTCGCAATGATAACTGTCTTGGTTTGGTACTCTTCTTCACCAGTTTTGACAACTTTATAGTCACCCTTGTCTTCGATACCAGACACGATACCATAAAGATTTTCAACGCCCAATTTTTCCAAGGGTTCAAACATCTTCATGGACAGTTCTGGACCAGAAATACTTTCAAAACCAGGATAATTTTCAATATCAGATGTGTTATTCATCTGTCCACCAGGAGCACCTTGCTCCAAAGTTGCCACTTTAAGGTTGGCACGTGCTGCATAGAGTGCTGCAGTCATCCCCGCAGGACCAGCTCCAATAACAATTGTATCGTACATGAGTAACTCCTTATATGATTTTCTTGTAGAGATATCTTACACCTAATGTGCCAACAAAGCTAGAATTATGCATTCAGCACGATAAGAATCGCCATAAAAGCAAATGCCAAAACTGGGAATCGAAACCATCGACATCATAATAGCATCATAGAGGGCACCCTTGACGCTCCTTAATGGTTTTGTCTAAATGACGTAGGGCACGCCATCCAAGCCAAATGGCACCAATCACCAAGCACACAAAGAAAGCAATCACAAGGCCTAAGAGGTAAAATTTAAAAATATTTAATAACATAAATCATCCTAAAGTGAAGAAATAGAAAAGGCTGAGACAATATTCTCCAACCTCTGAATCCGATTAATAATAACTACATAAGGCAGTCACCGAGTAGACTCCTTAGTCGCCTTTGAAACATTCAAAAGTTCCTAATCATCCTTGTGGGACTTTGACTATGAACTAAAATGTAGTCCTATCCCACCACCTTTTCTATTGTAACAAAAATCCCATCTTAAAGATATTGTTTTGAATAAGAAGCGAAAAATTCTTTTGTTCGTTCTTCTTTTGGATGGTTAAAGATTTCATCAGGTGTTCCTTGTTCAAGGATATGACCTTTTTCAAGGAAAAGCACCTTGTCAGCCACTTGATAAACAAAGTTCATGTCGTGACTGACCAAAATCATGGTTTGGCCTGACTTAGCCGCATCAGCGATTGATTTTTCAACCTCACCAACCAACTCAGGATCAAGAGCAGATGTTGGTTCGTCAAGCAAGAGCACATCAGGCTTCATTGCAAGGGCGCGAGCCAAGGCCACACGTTGCTTTTGACCACCCGACAAGTGACGTGGGTAGTGATTTTCACGATTAGAAAGCCCAACCTTAGCGAGCTCTTCTTTCGCAATCTTGGTAGCTTCTTCGTCAGAAAGTTTCTTAACAATCTTAAGACCTTCCTTAACATTATCCAAGGCTGTACGACGTTCAAAGAGGTTGAACTGTTGGAAAACCATGGCCAACTTACGACGAAGGGTAAGGATTTGCTCTTTGGTAATTGTTCCAAAATCCACCTTGAAATCATCAATGGTAATGGTACCAGAATCAGGTTGTTCCAAATAGTTTAAGCTACGAAGAATTGTTGATTTCCCTGCACCAGAGGCACCAACAAGAGCTACAACTTCACCCTTTTCAATGTCAATATCAATACCATCAAGAACCTTTTGACCTGAAAATTCCTTGGTCAAGTTTTTGATACTAATCATTAGCGGTCACCTCCAATTCCAGAAATGTCAGTCACTTCAGGCGCCTTAATGGCCATGTGATTTTCAACTGAACGACCAATGTACTCAATCAAGATTGAGATTACCCAGTATACAAGGGCAACTGAGATATAACGTTCAAAGTAACGGTAATCAGCACCACCCAAGATTTGAGCCTGAGCATACATTTCGACGATACCAGCACTAAAGGCAAGTGATGTTCCCTTAGTCAAACCAATCAAACTGTTAATCAAACTTGGTGTCGCAATAACTGCCGCATTTGGGATAATGACACGACGGTAAACCTGTGCTGATGTCATCCCAAGAGAACGAGCAGCTTCGATTTCCCCAGCATCAACAGCCTGAATCGCTGCACGAATGGTTTCACTCATGTAGGCTGCTTCGTTAAAGGCAAAGGCTGTAATCGCGAAGATAGCTGGTGGAATCTCATTAATGTTCCAATCTAAGCCGAACTCACCATTCAAGTAACGAAGGAAGAGTGGAATACCATAGTAAGTCAACATGAGTTGTACAAGGATTGGTGTCCCACGCAAGAAGCTCACAAAAACTGCTTGAATTGGATAAAGGATACGTACTCGATTGATCTTAACGACCGCAAAGACAAGGGCCAAAATCAAACCAAAGAAAGCACCTGCAATGGTCAATCCCAAAGTTAAAGGCAAGCGTTCTACAATCTTAGGAACAGCATCGAAGACTGCCTTCCATGAGAAGAGCTTACCAGCTGGCATCCAAGATGAAATCCACTTGAAGACAATTGTAACCAATTGCAAAACATAGCCCCAAAGAATTTCTACTAGCCAAGACAAGGGAATGGCTAAAGCAACAGCTACTGCCAAACCAACCAAGCCAGCCTGATAACTTGGAGATACCAAGGTGACCGATTAAATGCTTCTATACTCTTTTTCACAATGTCGCCCTTTCTTTCTAAAAAAGTAGGTTAGCCTAGTGCTAACCGTTCAAATATCTTATCATAATTTTATAATATTCATTTTAGCACGACTCAGAAAGTCTGTGAAATAGTCTTTTCTTATCATAGTGATAAGAAAATCGTATCACTGATAATTCAGCTTTATTAACGTCAAAAAGCTGAGACAGCAGTCTCAACTTTTAACAGTCTTATTTCAAATCACTGACGTAATCGCCACCGAAGTATTCCTTACTGAGTTTGGCAAGGGTTCCATCCTTCTTAAGCTCTTTGATACGTTTATTGACAAAAGGTCTTGAGTTCCTTACCTTGCTTATTCTTTTGAGAATAGAAGATATTCAAGACCATCAGTCTTCATACCGATATCGTCTTTAATCTTGTTTACAGCTAGCTTATAGCCTTGATCTTTGACAATGTACTCAGAGGAAATAGCATCATAAAGGATAAAATCAATTTTTCCTTCTTGAATGTGTTGAATACGTGTTGAAAGACCAGTTGAGCTAGAAGCATAGTTGATAGTAATTGGTGTCTTGTCCGCATTGGCATGGTTCCAATTTTCAAGCAACTGAGCATAGTTAGTGCCAGGAAGCACTTCTGTTGTCTTACCAGACAAATCGTCTAGGCTAGTATACTTGGTACCCTCAGCACTGGTGATGGCATAGTTAGAACGTGAAATCGGATCTGAAGAAACCATATTTCTGCGCACGTTCTTCATTGTAGTTGAAGTCGTTAGCCGCAATCTGATAACGTCCAGAATCCACCCCTGTCAAGATGGAATCAAAAGGCGTCGTTACAAACTTGACCTCATACTTGTCCGAATCCTTAAAAATAGCCTTGACCAAATCAATATCATAACCCTTGAAGTCATCACCTTTTTTGAAAGTGAAAGGCGCCGTATCAGAGTCTGTCGCAACAGTAATCGTCTGCTTTTCACCAGATACCTTACTGTCACCTTTGTTTCCACAAGCTGCCAAAGTCATAACTGACAATCCAAGAATCCCCATGACTGCAAGCCATTTTTTCATATCTATAATCCTCGATACTTTCATTAATAGTTAGTAATAACAGTTTACCATCTTTATCCCAACTTGTCTAATAATAAAAACCTAAGTGGTGATAGAAAATGGTTGCCACTCATGTAATAACTCTTCTCGTCCAAAAAAGCTTCCCGTATATGATTAACATCAAATGCAATAAAATACTACTTGTCCTTACCTGATAACTTATTACTTGAGTCGCTACTATCTTCAGGTTGATAGTCTGACAAATCCTTATGGATACGTTCAGCGTAAACGACTTTATTTTCTGATTCAGCATGGTCAACCAGATCCTCGACAAGTTCTTTATAATTTTTTGTAGAGATAGTCCAGTTGACCCCATTATCTTCGATAAATTGAAGTTCCTTTCCAAATTATCTGAACCTGTCAAAGGTATACAGAACAATTCTTTATCAATATCCTTAAATCACCGTTAAAGTTTTCACACTAAAGGAACTTTGTTGTGAGATCTTTGCCCTTACCCTTTTCATCATTACTCTTATCAGATTGGTTCCAGTACTTCAACTTGTCAATATTAATACCATAGGGACTCATAAGGATAGTACGAACAGCAGCTTCAGCTCCATGGAAACTAACAGAGAGTGAAGTAAAAGTCACTGTTGCTTCATCTTTCTTGACTTTCACTTCCTTCAGTTTATAGTCCTGAATCTTGCCAATCATATTACAGCTTACCCTGAGAAACTTTGAAAACACTTGAGTTGGTGTCTTAGTATTAGCCTTGACACGTTATGTCGAAGTTGATTCGTTTTTTCTTTTCAGCTGACTTATTTGAAGCACAGGCTACAAGAACCAAGCATGTTGCTAAAATCAAGCCCAGATACGTAAAAACTTTTTCATTACTTTTATTATCTCATTTCTATTACTTACTAATTAAGATAGCACAGGTCTAATGATGCTTTAAGGTCAACTAGCAACGCAAAAAGTCAAAACTCTACTATTATATAATCACGTATATAATCACGCCAAATCGTCTAAGTCTAACTGTCTACCTTCTTGGTCTTCCAAACCTGTCAGCGTAACACCAAGCAGGCGAACGCCACTACTATTTTCCTCCAGCTGATCAAAAATACTATGAGAAATCCTATCGATGGTGTCAAAATCCTGGGTTGATTTGTCCAAGGTCATACGTTTGGTTAGGGTTGAGAAGTCCGAATAACGAACCTTGATGACAATGATACGACCGACTTTTTTAGCTTTCTGGGCGCTTTCCGCTACCCGCCTAGCATTCTTAGTCAACTCAGCCTTGATGTCATCTTCATTATACAGGAGCTTACCATAGGTTCGCTCACTTCCGATAGATTTACGGACACGATTAGGCTTTACTGGGCTATTGGAAATGCCTCTAGCCTTGCGAAAGAGGTCAAAGCCAAAACGTCCAAAGCGGTCTATTAAGGTTATCTCAGAAATTTTCAAAAGATCGGCACCGGTGTATATATCCATGTCATGAAGACGCTCAACTGACTTTTTACCAACACCATGAAACTTTGCAATAGGTAGCTTTTTCAAAAATTCCTGGGCCTCTTCGGGAAGTACTACCGTCAAACCAGCAGGTTTTTGGAAATCAGAAGCCAGCTTCGCAATGAATTTATTGTAGGAAACACCAGCCGAACAGGTCAGATGGAGTTCCTGCCAGATATCATACTGGATAAGTTTAGCGACCTTAACGGCCGACTTGATCCCAAGTTTATTGGTCGTAACATCGAGATAGGCCTCGTCAATAGACATAGGCTCAACCAAGTCCGTGTAGCATTTAAAAATCTCACGAATCTGCATCCCTACCTCTCGGTAATGGCTATAGTTTCCTGAGATAAAGACAGCGTTAGGACAACGTTCATAGGCTTCCTTAGAAGACATGGCTGAATGGACACCATATTTTCTAGCCTCGTAGTTACAGGTTGACACCACACCACGTCCGCCTGTTTTTCTGGGGTCATTACCGATAATAACCGGTTTGTCCTTAAGACTAGGGTCATCCCTCATCTCAACCTGAGCAAAAAAGGCGTCCATGTCGATATGAATAATTTTCCGACTCGTATCATTAATTAGAGGGAACTCTAGCATGGCTTCTTGCCTCCTTTCTCAAATTTATCTCATTGTAAAGCCTTTCACATAAAACTTTGGGCCTACAAAGCATTCTCCCCCTATGATACCAAAATCTATCAAAACAGAAATTTATAATACAGATTTGTCGTTTTCAAAACTGTATTATAAAAGAATGTCTTAAAAACACAGTTTTAAAGTTGTGTAAGCGGTTACTGTGTGATATAATACTTCTAGAGAATGTAACAGATGATTTTGTTACATTCTCTAGAAAGTTTATAGAGATCCAAACTATGGCAACGGTTAAAACTAACACAGATGTTTTGAAAAAGCGTGGGAAGGCTTTAAAGAACTGACTGGAAAAAGCAAGTGTGAGTAAATACAACTGAGGACCAGAACGCTCACTTAAAATCAAAAAATCATTGAAGAAACTAAAGCTCACTACGAAGAAACTCGTTCCCAATGGATACTCGTCCGACATCAATCGCAGATATTCCTGCCGGCTATATTTCAAAAGACGACGAACTAATCTACGGTATTCAAAATGATGAGTTATTCAAATTGAATTTCATGCCAAAAGGCGGAATTCGTATGGCAGAAACAGCCTCAAGGAACATGGCTATGAACCTGATCCAGCTGTTCACGAAATTTTACAAAACATGTAACTACAGTAAATGACGGTATCTTCCGTGCTTATACTTCAAACATCCGTCGTGCACGTCACGCTCACACAGTTACTGGTCTTCCAGATGCTTACTCACGTGGACGTATCATCGGGGTTTACGCTCGTCTTGCCCTTTACGGTGCTGACTTTGATGCAAGAAAAAGTTAACGACTGGAATGCTATCAAAGAAATCGACGAAGAAACTATCCGTCTTCGTGAAGAAGTTAACCTTCAATACCAAGCCCTTCAAGACGTTGTTCGCCTTGGTGACCTTTATGGTGTAGATGTTCGTCGTCCAGCCTTCGATACTAAAGAAGCTATCCAATGGACAAACATCGCCTTCATGGCTGTATGTCGTGTAATCAACGGTGCCGCTACTTCACTTGGACGTGTGCCAATCGTCCTTGATATCTATGCAGAACGTGACCTTGCTCGTGGTACTTACACTGAATCAGAAATCCAAGAATTCGTTGATGATTTCGTTATGAAACTTCGTACTGTTAAGTTTGCTCGTACAAAAGCTTACGACCAATTGTACTCAGGTGACCCAACATTCATCACAACTTCTATGGCTGGTATGGGTGCTGACGGACGTCACCGTGTTACTAAGATGGACTACCGTTTCTTGAACACACTTGATAATATTGGTAATGCTCCAGAACCAAACTTGACAGTTCTTTGGTCTGACAAATTGCCATTTACTCATTCCGTCGCTACTGTATGCACATGAGCCACAAACACTCTTCTATCCAATACGAAGGTGTGACTACTATGGCTAAAGACGGATACGGTGAAATGAGCTGTATCTCATGTTGTGTATCACCACTTGACCCAGAAAACGAAGAACAACGTCACAACATCCAATACTTCGGTGCTCGTGTTAACGTACTTAAAGCCCTTCTTACTGGTTTGAACGGTGGTTACGACGATGTTCATAAAGACTACAAAGTATTTGACATCGAACCAGTCCGTGACGAAGTTCTTGACTTTGACACTGTTAAAGCTAACTTCGAAAAATCTCTTGACTGGTTGACTGACACTTATGTAGATGCCCTTAACATCATCCACTACATGACTGATAAGTACAACTACGAAGCTGTTCAAATGGCCTTCTTGCCAACTAAACAACGTGCTAACATGGGATTCGGTATCTGTGGTTTCGCAAATACTGTTGATACATTGTCAGCAATCAAGTACGCTACAGTTAAACCAATCCGTGACGAAGATGGCTACATCTACGACTACGAAACAATCGGTGAATACCCACGTTGGGGTGAAGATGACCCACGTTCAAACGAATTGGCAGAATGGTTGATCGAAGCTTACACTACTCGTCTTCGTAGCCACAAACTCTACAAAGATGCAGAAGCTACAGTTTCACTTCTTACAATCACTTCTAACGTTGCTTACTCTAAACAAACTGGTAACTCTCCAGTTCACAAAGGGGTATACCTCAACGAAGATGGTTCAGTGAACTTGTCTAAATTGGAATTCTTCTCACCAGGTGCTAACCCATCTAACAAAGCTAAAGGTGGATGGTTGCAAAACTTGAACTCACTTGCAAGCCTTGACTTCGGTTATGCAGCTGACGGTATCTCACTTACTACTCAAGTATCACCTCGTGCCCTTGGTAAGACTCACGACGAACAAGTTGACAACCTCGTAACTATCCTTGACGGATACTTCGAAAACGGTGGACAACACGTTAACTTGAACGTTATGGACTTGTCAGACGTTTACAAAAAGATCATGAGCGGTGAAGATGTTATCGTACGTATCTCTGGATACTGTGTAAACACTAAATACCTCACTCCAGAACAAAAAACTGAATTGACACAACGTGTCTTCCACGAAGTTCTTTCAACGGACGATGCTATGGGATAAAATGAATAAAGAGCTCGCAATAGCGAGTTCTTTTCTTTTTGTAAAACACTTGCTTTTCATTATAGTTTTCTAAATAAACTATAATTTATATTTGACTATCTTTCATATTAGCTATAAAATAAAGGCGTTTCTGTTTGGTTTCTCCAAACACTTCACTTTCAGAAGTACCTTAGAGAAATATCACCCTGTCACCGTCTGACTACTAGTTTACAAATAACAGGTCAACTAGCAGTCATGACAAAAATAACAGCCTATAGGGAGAAAAGATGAATAAGAAAAGTTTTAAGCTAATTGGATTATTGTCTCTTATAGCAGCTACCATCCTACTCGTAGCCTGCCAGTCTGAAACTAAAAGTAAAACCTCTAAGTCTCAAGAGGTCCAATGGGGCTATACGGGTATAACTGGTCCTGAACATTGGGGTGACCTTTCTAAAGATTATGAACTCAGCAAAAATGGTAAAGAACAATCTCCGATCAATATCACTGGTGCTGAGGACATTGATCTTCCAGAACTAAACCTTAATAATCAAGAATCAGAGGCTCAAGTTGAAAATAACGGGCATACAATTGAAGTCAGCTTTAAAAATCCAAAGAATACCCTAACGATTGGTAAGGAAGTTTACAAGTTGCAACAATTCCATTTTCACGCACCAGCTGAGAATGAAATAGATGGCAAAACCTATCCTCTCGAAGGGCATTTCGTCTACAAGACGGATAATGGGAAAAATCACAGTTGTCTCAGTTCTCTATAACTATGGAGACAAAAACCAAGCCTTGCAATTAATCTGGGATAAAATGCCTCAAGCCGCCAATACTGAAACGGATTTATCTCAGGCTATCTCACCTGATGATTTCTATCCTGAAAACAAGGACTATTACAACTTTGAAGGTTCCTTGACAACACCGCCTTGTACTGAGGGTGTTAACTGGATTGTCTTCAAGAATCAAGAAACCGTTAGTAAGGAACAAGTGGAAAAATTCTCTCAAACCCTTGGATTTGAAAATAACCGTCCTATCCAAGATGCAAACGGCCGAAAAATTAAAGCATAAAACCTATCAAAAGCTTGATGATAGACTATAATCTTTGCTACACTATTCCTATGATTATCAAACATACAAGAGATACACTTTCAGAAACTTATCTAGATGCTGTGGCTATTCGAAACACTGTTTTTGTTAAGGGACAAGGTGTTCCTCGCTCCATCGAGATTGATGCGAATGAAGCCTACTGCATCCACTTTGTCCTCTATGATGACAAGGGCCAGGCTACAGCAACCGTACGACTACTTCCTAACATAGACTTGACACAAGTTACACTCCAACGTATGGCCGTGCTCGACGACTACCAAGGTCAAGGTCTGGGGAGCATTCTCCTAAAAGAGGCTGAAGATTTCGCACAAGAACAAGGCTTCCAGACTATTTCTCTCCATGCTCAACTAGGGGCACTTAAGTTCTATCTCAATAATGGCTATCAAGAAGTCGGCCAAATCTTCGAAGAAGCTGGTATCCAACACATTACGGTTGAAAAGTCCTTAATAAGTAAAAAAGCTTAAGCAGTAGATCAACTCTGCTTAAGCTTCTTCTTTTGTTGAAAATATAGAATAGCCATGCTCGATAGCAAGAACTGCCACATTTTCTTTTTTTAATAGCTCTACAATCTTTTTCCAGTATTTCTATCCTTTTAAAAAAAGTACAAACACTCCCATGTAAACCAAAAAAACAAGAGACAAGCTTTCTTTTCTTAGAGTGTCTACTCGACTGTTTTTGTCTAGACATACGTTTTCTCCTATCTAGGGAGTATTATATCATTTTATAAAAAAACAACCCCCGTTATCTAACTATTATTAGATAATGGGGGCTGTTTTAGTAGTCTTTCCTAGGGGTCATTATATAATTATGGACCCTAAACAAACATTTTTTGTAAAAAGCCTTTTTTCTGTTCTTTCAACAAATCCAACTTACGTTGATGAAGAGCGATAGTCTCGTCTAGATGTTTGAAGAATGAACCGATTTTATGTTGCTCTTCTAAGCTGGGAATTAATAATAAGTAAGGTTCGATGTGTTTATTATTGATTTGGGGAATAGTTGATGTGTCTGCAATCTTGTACAATCCTGTCTTATTGATAAAAGTATAGCGATACTCAGGATCAATACCTTTTGGTTCTAGGACCATCATATTAGTACCCATGTAACTATCTTCTCCCAACATACGTAACTTTATTGGTCATTATAGCAGCACCTTTTTTAGGTCTTGATCTAAATCATCATGAAAGGTTTGCAGATCATGGCGCGTGAGCACTTCTTTAGCCGAGACTTTATAACGTGATTTTTTATTATCAAAAACAACGGGGACAAAGGCATAGTGCAAGTGAGGGGTTGTCTCGTCATAATGCACAACAGCGGCCACGGCATTTTCTTGACCATAACGTTCATTAAGAAAATTGGTGGTTTCTTCAAAAAAGGCGCTTTGTTGCTCGTAGGGCGCTTCTGCAAGATCTTCGGGTAAGAGTGACTATCCAAGTCGCTAACGGGCTCCTTCACATCGTCTCTTTGCATGCAATAAACGTCATTTAAACGCGCATTGAAGCGTGAAACCATATCAGAACCATCCGTCATGATATCTTGATTCAGATAAGTTTGCGACACATCAATTTCTTTGTTGGTGTGATGGTCAGTTTTACGTTCAAAGTGGACAGCTAAACCGGGTACTGCACCACGCATAATTTTCTTTAAATGCGCCATCAAAAATGCCTCCTCAAAAAAGGTTTTCCAAGACCAGTATAACACCGTTAAAAATCTGGTATAGCCTGTCCAAAATTCTATTTTGGACAGGCTCTGCGAGGCACGTCATCGACAAGCGATGACAGTAGCGTTTCCCCTTCCTTCTGGGGAAACTGCTATTTTTCAGCGCCTATTATCCGGCTAGAAAAACCTCCGGCGGGTCACGCCGTGACAGGGCAATTTATCATTGCAGGATCACTTTCAGTGAGAGCATGTCATGCAGAACGCTACCCGCGTGGGGCAAGCTATTGTCAGCTTAACCACAAAAAAATAAATTGGGATAGTATCGGTATCTATCTCAACTTATTCTGAGTGTGTATATATTCCTCATCGTAATCATCTCAATCAAAAATTATGATCAGTATTCAGGATAAGGACTCCCCACGGGACTGCAATCAGGAGTCATTACTTCAACTGTTTTTGTTCATTATAGAAATTACGGTAAGCTAAATAGCACGCAATGATTGACCCCAAACTAGTCGCTGATAAGAGCATGAACGTGACCATAATTTGATACCTAATGGCCCGTACTGGATTGACCCCTGCAAAGATCAAACCGGACATCATCCCTGGCAGACTGACTAGACCCACAGTCTTTGCCGAATCAATGGTTGGTGACATCCCCGTAAGAATCGCCTCACGCACGATGGCAATCGAAGCATCAAGTAGACCAGCCCCTAACGCCAACCGTTCAAGCACACCTTGGCGCTGGTCATGAAACTGGCTATTGAGGCTGCGATAAGCCAGCCCAACTGCGACCATTGAATTCGACGCAATCATACCAGAAATGGGAATCATTTGCGATGGCACAAACTTAATCGCACCAGATAGCACGAGGACGCCGAGTGTTACCCCTGTACTAACAAAAATGGCTAATAACGAAATGGCTAATGCATGGTCAATCCCCGGCCCCCGTTTTTTCGCATTCCAAGCCGCATTGAAGATAATGAAGCCCATCATCGCCAGCGTTAGCCACAAATTGTTGACTCGGAAAATATACTTTAGCAAGTAACCCACGATAAATAGTTGTACAACAGCCCGCACGACACCAATGACGATGTCCCTATCCAAGCCAAGTTTCTGCCACAAACTAATTCCTAACGCGACGAGCACTAACATTGCCGCCAAAAATAGCGACGTATTATTAACTGCTAAATTCATGCGTGCACCTCCAATCTGCCAGCAATCACTTTCGCTAATTGATCTGCCGCAGCAATCTCTGTCGCGTCATGAGTAATCATGATCGTTGTCACGTGATCCTGCTCATTTAACTGTCGTAACCAGGCGTGTACGATTTGCTTATTATTTTCATCCAAACCAGCTGTCACCTCATCTAATAACAACACTTTTGGTAAGAATAAGATATTGCGAATCAGCGCGACCCGCTGCCGTTCACCACCGGAAAGCTCGATAATCGGCTGATGCAGGGTTCGTTCGGACAGCCCAACATTATTTAACGCCGTTACCACTCGTTGCGTATCCATGACTTGCTTACGAATTTGGTACGGGAAAGCTAAGTTATCTGCCACCGTCTCACCAAATAACGTCGGTTGTTGGAAACAATATGAGACTTGCCGCCGATACATGATTGGGTCATAACTTTCAATCGGCTGCCCATCAAAAATCAAGGTCCCACTTGTTTTAGAAATCATGGACGCAATGATCCGCAATAACGTACTTTTCCCACCACCGGATGGTCCCGTCAATGTAATATGAGCCCCAGCTGGAATCTGCCAATCAATATCATGTAAAATATGTTGATCAGAGATTTTATAATTAACTTTTTCTAAACTAATCAATGAATTCATACGCCCACCCCCCGATCGCACAATGATCGGCGCCGACAACAGCCGGATGAAAAAGTGCTCAGAAGTCAATAAATTGGACTTATCTGTTTGATGTATTAATACACGAACCTATGTAGCCATTGGCAAAGCCCTATGAATCATACCTGAGTCAAAGTGTTCCGTATAACTACAGAGGGGTTCTAATTGAACTTTTAATTTATCATTATTTTCCTTGGTCGACCATTTCACAAACCAACTCCTTCTTCATTATCTCAATCAAAGCATCTCTGTCCTTAATCCATTGAGCCCTCTCATCCTTGTAATAGGTACGATTACTGAGGAAAATCCCCGCACGTTGACGAGGGATATTGATAAGCACAAAGGTACCTGTATAACCAGTATGAATAATCCAATCGCCTTGAAGGTCCCACGCGACACTACGCTCCTTCTTGGATTGACTGATATTCTGCGTCAGATTTTTAGCAAAATCATCCGTCAAATAATGGTTAACAAAGATTTCCAAGTCCTTTAGGGTTGAAAAGAGACCTGCTGAACCTGTATGCTCCTTGAGAACTCGAGCCTTGGGGTCATGAACAGTTCCCTCCCGGAATTCCCTCTACAGTTGGAACAGCAAGGTCAACTGGACCAAACTGTGTGTCAATCATACCAAAAGGTTGGAAAATTTCGCTGTCAAAAAGCCTGTCCAGTCTTTGTCCAGATAATTTCTCAAGCATCAAGCCCAGGAGAATAAAGTTAATATCTGTATACAAGAATGGTTTATCAGACTTAACTTTGATGGCATTAATAGCAGCAATCAAGCCTGCTTGGTCTAAGTCATCACGATTTGGAATAAAAGGATCAATTCCGCTACTGTGAGAAAGAAGCTGACGAAGGGTTAGCGTCTTGTCTGCTACTTCAGGATAATAGGTGGAGAACTTCTCATCCAAATCCAGTTTTCCTGACTGTAAGTAGAAGATACAAAGAGTTCCAACTCCCACGACCTTAGAGACACTAGCTAGATCATAGGTTAAATCTGGAATTACTGGATTCTTTCCATCCTGAGTACCACAGTAGTACTCTTGCCAATTCTTTCCATCATAGAGTGCAAGGCTGGCACCTGGAAAGATGTCAGCCTTGATGTAGTCTGTAATTGTTGACAATGTTTGTTGAAAATTAGTCATTACTTTGTAAACCAAACCTCAATATTACTCATATCAGTCAGTGCGAGTAGACTTCCTTTAGGATCTAGATAACTTGAGAACTGTTCCTTGTCAAGTTTCTCATGCAAGGCAACCAAATCATAGTCTTCAGCTACCTTAAACTCTAGAATTTCCAAATCCCAAGTCTGGTCTGGACTCACTTGGAGGTCAGGACCTTCTGCTTTTTCAAAGTGGATAGACAAAGGCAATTCTTCGCCAAAAAGATTGTCGTAGAAAAAAGCCGCTTGAGCCATATCGACAACATTCAAAGTCAAAGACTGAACAGTAAAATCTGACACTCCTTTGAAATCTTTCTTTTTCTTCAACATCTGCGTATTCAACTGTCTTAAGAGTAGACAAGTCATCTTCAGCATGCATCAAAATAAGACCATTCTCAGGTGAGATTGTTTCAAAAGCATAACCTTTTTCCCCTTGGAAAATAGCCTTGGCTTGGTGATCATCACGCGCCAAAAGGTATTCAATCTCAAGTGGATTTGAAACTTTAATGACCACTTTATTAATTTTCTTAGGACCTTCAACAGCGCGACAACGGTAAGCTGGAGACTCCTCAATTACAAAAAGTGAGTTACGTTCTGACCAGTCAGTGAAGACAGCAAGAGCATTTTCCTCAGTCAAAAGCTTAAATCCTAATGTATTTTGGTAAAAATCAATATTTTCTTGTCTATTATTCACACGAAAAGATTGGTGTGTGAAACTTAAAATTCCCTGATTGCGTCATGATACCCTCCATCTTTTCTATTTTATCCAAAAAGAGTCTGTGTGACAAGGAGTTTCCTAAGAAAATACAGGATTGTAATTTTTTACATTCTTTCACATAAATTAGGAAAATCATTATATTATCTTTACCTTAGGACTCGCTATTTCTTCATTTTAGAATATAATAAAGACTTTGAAAACTTTCGTCAATCACATTTGGCGTTTAGACATGCCGATCAGGCATTCTTTTTACTACTTGGGGGGCTGTTCTTATTTTTTGATGAGAGTTATTGGGAGTAATCTTATGCTACTGACCCACACCAACTACCATCCAGAACTTCAAAGAACTCTTACGACAACGTCTATCCTCCCAGTAGCCATTAGCGTGATGACTACAACCTTCTTGCAAGAACTACTCTTTCGTAAGTTGGTTTGCTCTTGGTTGGCTCCTTATTCGATAGTTACTGCTTTAGTGAGTACCAGTCTCTTTTTCCTATTCCATATGCCCACCAACCTTGCCCACCTCTTCCTCTATATTGGAATGGGATTGGCTCTCTCTATGGTCTACCAAAAAAGAGAAAATCTATCAGCAACTATCTCGCTTCATATCCTATGGAATATTTTCACCTTAGGTGCTACCATTCTAGTAATGACTAATCCAATGTAACTGAGAAAACTTTCTCAGTTTTTGCTACTTTCAAAATTTTAAGCATAAAAAAATCTGAAGCATTTGCTTCAGATTTTTTATTATTAATTAAAGGTAGAGAGCTTTAAACAAGTATACAGCCAAAAGTCCTGCAAGGATTGGCGCTACAACTGGAACCCAAGCGTACCACCATTTAGAATCACCTTTGTGCTCACCAAGAACTGTTGTTGGCAAAGATGTGAAGAAGACGTGGCATCAAGTCACGGGCTGGGTTAAGAGCTGGTCCAGTAGGTCCACCGAATGAAAGTACCAAAGCAGCAACCAAGAAACCAACACCGATGTGGGCTGTTTCAAGCGATCCATGGAATTGTCCATCAACCATTTCTTTAGTGTAACCAGCAGCAACAGCTTGTTGTGCAAGCTTGTGACCAAAGTAGTTGTTTGTCAAGGCAAGGGCACCAAAGAAGAGGAGGAATGATCCTGCAAACTCGTTGACAAAACCATTGGCACAGGCACGATTACGATTTTCTGGAGTGTCATCATGATCGTCAACTGCTGAGATAGTTGAGAAGGTCCCAAGAATATTGTTAGGATTCTCAGTTTGTACATAGTAAGGTTGGTGAACCCAAACCACGATAGCTTGTCCTAAGAAAGCACCGAGAAGTTGAGCAATCAAGTAACCTGGAACGCCTACCCATGAGAACAATCCAGATGCAGCAAGTCCAAGTGTGAAAGCAGGGTTGATGTGGTTACCAGAAACATCACCAAACATAAGGGCTGGCATCATTAACGCAAAACCATAACCAAAAGCGATAACAATCCAACCAGATTTGTTACCTTTTGTTCCTGTAAGCTCAACGTTGGCAACAGCACCATTACCAAGTGCTACAAGAAAAGCAGTCGCGAACAACTCAGTGAGGTATTTCAAAAGCCATTCACTGGTGAACGCTTCTTTTAGAAAATCATTCATTTGTCTCTTTATTTCCTTTCACATTTTACAATAATTTAGACATCTATCATTTTATCAAGTATAATGTCTGATGTAAAGATATTTCTGAAATGTTTACGTATTTTTTTTGAGGTTTTTAAAGTATGAAATTTAACCAGTTTAGTTACATCCCTGTTAATCCTGAAATTGCTTGTCAGGAACTTCGTTCTTTGGGCTTTGAAGTCTCTCTAGATGCTAGTGCCAAAGCTAATTTTGAGGCTTTTGTTCGCAAGCACTTCCTTTTCTTTGAAGATACTGATTTAGCTTTGAAAAATTGGATTGCTGATACAGAGACTGATCTCCTAACCTTCTTCCAATCAGACCGTCCTTTGACTGCTGACGTCTTTGGTTTGGTAGCCCTTCAACTGCTAGGATTTGTCCCTAATGTGGACTTTACCGACAGTGTTGCTTTCCTTGAGAAAATGGCCTTCCCAATTGCTTTTGATGGTAGCCTTAATAACCTGCACCAGTTGTTGGCAACACGCACACAGTCTGGCAATACCTTAATTGATCAGTTAGTAGCTCAGGATTTGATCCCTGTAAGTAATGACTACGTCTTCTTTAATGGTAAGAGCTTGGCAACATTTGACACTAATCAGCTTCACCGTGAGGTGGTTTATGTCGAAACACCTGTAGATACTGACAAAGATGGGCTGTTAGACCTAGTCAAGGTGACTATCTTACGTCCTGATGTTGACTTCCCGGTTCCAGCCATGATGACCGCAAGCCCTTATCAACAAGGGACTAACGAGCCTGCTTCAGATAAGCTTACCCACAAGATGGAGGGAGACTTGCTCGTCAAACCAGCTGGTAAGATTTCTCTTAGCCGTCCAGAAATTAAAGCACCAGAGGCAGACCTTACGCCTATCAACCCTGTCACAAAGGCTCAGGAGCGTTTTGCTCACACAGATACCTATACGCTTAACGATTACATGTTGGCTCGTGGTGTGGCTTCTATCTATGTATCGGGTGTCGGTACTTTCAATTCCGAAGGCTTCATGACCTCTGGAGACTATCAACAAGTTCTGGCCTATAAAGCTGTCATCGACTGGCTCAATGGTCGTGCACGCGCCTTTACTAGTCGTAGCAGACAGCATACAATCACTGCTGATTGGGCTTCTGGTAAGGTGACTACTACCGGACTTTCATATTTGGGTACCATGTCCAACGCCCTTGCTACAACTGGTGTTGACGGTTTGGAAATGGTTATTGCTGAAGCGGGTATTTCTTCTTGGTACGACTACTATCGTGAAAATGGACTCCTCGTTAGCCCTGGAGGGTACCCTGGTGAGGATCTCGATACCTTGACTGAATTCACCTATTCTCGTGCCCTATTAGCTGGAGAATACCTACGCCACCAAAAAGACTACCAAGCCTACCTCAAAGAGCTAAGCACAGCCATTGATCGTAAGCATGGGGACTATAGCCAGTTCTGGCATGACCGTAACTATGTGCAGTTCGCAGATCGTGTTAAAGCTACTGTTGTCTTTACACACGGTAGCCAGATTGGAATGTCAAACCAATTAATGTCTATCAAATGTTCAGAGCCCTTCCTAAATCTCTCGAAAAACACCTCTTCTTCCATAATGGTGCCCACGTTTACATGAATGCCTGGCAGTCTATTGACTTCCGAGAAAGCATGAATGCCTTGATTTGTCAGAAACTCCTTGGTTTAGATAATGGCTACACACTGCCTACTGTTATCTGGCAAAACAACCAGTCTGAACAGACTCTGGGAAGTTCTCGATAACTTTGGACACGACAATGGTAAAAACATTCCGCTTGGTGAGGCTGAAGCTAGTATCGCTAACCATTACGAAGAGGAAATCTTTGCTAAGTACGGTAAGGCTTATCAAAGCTTTAAGGATGACCTCTTTATGGATAAAGCCAATGCCATCACTCTAGACTTTGAACTGGACCAAGACATCCAAATCAATGGTCGTGTCCACCTAGAGCTCAAGGTTAAGTCTAACACAAACCGTGGTCTCATTTCGGCCCAAGTTCTAGAAATGGGAGATAAAAAATACCTAGCTCCAATACCTGAATTAAAACGCATGAATGTAGATAACGGCCGTCTCTTCAAGGAGGAAGCCTTACGTGAATTGCCATTCAAGCAGGCAAAATATCGTGTCATTACCAAAGGACACCTTAACCTGCAAAATCGTAAAGACCTCCTCACCATTGAGATGTCACTCCAAATGAATGGATGACTATCGGCCTGGACTTGCAACCAACCATCTACAAACTCAACAAGGGCGACAAACTCCGACTTGTTCTCTATACCACAGACTTTGAACACACTATTCGTGACAATAGTGACTATGAAGTGACTGTGGACCTAAAATAAATGATGACATTGCCTTATTAGTCTTTATCGCAAAAAATCCCATAGGATGAGAACTCCCATGGGATTTTTTTATTGTGTGGTGTGAGAATAAACAAGATTTAGTCTTCAATTTTTACGATTCATTTTAATGTTATTTAAACAAATGATATATCCAAGACAATGGAATAATACAAAGATATGCCAGTAAAAATAGAGCATAAAGCTGTCAGATTTAGTCAACGTATAAAAAAGAAAAATTCCAACAAACAAAATGGAAAGCCAGAGTGTCTTCTTAACGAATAAAAAGTATTGATGCCATATCTCTTTATCACTCAAAGTGACTTTAGATTTTTTGCTTAGGAAAAGATGCATCAAAACCTCTGCTAGACTGCTAAGTACTGTTAAAACCAGAATCTTACTTAGAGGAATTCCTAAAAAGAATCCCATACACTCAATAAGCAATTGGGACAAAACAATGGCCGTAAGGGCACGTAGATTTTTTGACATAAAACTTAAACCTCACACTTCTCTCAAACAGAAAGTTTTCACAACGCCTACAAAGTTACCAAAGCATAGATAAGCACTTACAGCCTCGCTATTTTTATAGGCGTGTCTATCATAAACTGCCATTCTAACCTCGTTCACTTTGTTTAATGATTTTAAGCACTCTAGGTGTCAAGAAGCTAGTAAACAAATATCAAAACAATCCACAACAATAATAATGCGCCATTCGGCACCTCTCACCGTCAGCAAACGATAAACACCAGTTAAAATAATAGCCAAATGTGCCAAGCCCATACCAGCGTAAATTTGTTTAGGAGTAAACTGTCGTTCCCAAGTGGACGATTGTTCAGCTCTCGTCCGATGAACACTGGTAGGTAGGTCAGACACAGTAAGGGAAACCAAAACGGCTATAATAAGAAGATTATAAACCAATTCTAAAATTCCACATCTATCAAACCTTAGGCAACAACCATGAGTTGTAAATAAAAGTAACTTTCCTGAACGAAGTCAGTTACACCTTTTAATCACAATCCTTGTCCGCTTGTCATAATCATAACTAGGACTTAAGGATCTTTCTCTGCTCCTCAACAGATTGGAAAAGAACCTTTTTGCCCCATCTTCCTTTTCTCAATGGACAACTCAACCTTAAAACCAAGAAATCCTCCCTAATGACATCAATAGCCATAACGAATCGCTAGCAATTTAACTCTGCCACTCCTCGATACAGGGAGACAAGGTTAGCTGGTCTTTTCTGACCACTTTGGATATTTCCAGTGCTTAAGATATAGGGAGTGGCTGAACGAGAGTCTGCAAGTTCCGTTCGGTAGGAGTGCAGGACCTGCTTCAAATCAGCATAATCTGGCTTATCTCCAATAGTTTCAATTACCTCATCGATGATAGCTACTGCTTGTTCTTGTCTCTCTTTGCCTCCTGCAAACCATTTAAGTCCTTTCATTAAGAAAACCTCCTTATTTCTTTCAACTAATTTTTCAATCACATCTTTAGTATAGCACACTGATAGTCATTTAAAAGCCAGCGTCACAAAAAGTGGCTATACGTCCTGAATGGTCATTCATATACAAAATGAAAAAAATTGAGGGAGATACTCAATCTTTTAACCTATTTAATATAATATCTCAGTGCTAACATGAGTGAAGCTAAGATTGCTAATGCCCCCACAAAAGAGACAAGTGATTGCTCACCGTCATTTGTTTTAGGGAATTCTTTTGTGTCTGCTACTTTATCAGTCATTGGTGCCATTTGCCCTGTTTGAGCGTTCAGTTCCTTCTGAACCGTTGACATCGGCTGTGGTTGAACAGTTGGCAAAGATTTCTCTTTCGTACTCTCTTCGGTTACTCATGTAGGACGAACAGTTTTAGTTTGAGGTTCAGAGATGGTTGTTTGTTCCTGATTCAAAGTCATAAAACGTGGACTAGAGCTGGCTAAATGGTCATAAACTGTTTGAGCAGGTCCACCACCAACCCATCCTGATAATAGCTGACCATTTTCCAGATAAAGTAGTGTAGGTGTACCTGGAATACCAATCTCACCAAACACATAGTTTCGGTCAAAATCCTCACGATCTATATCGTAATACTCTAAACGACCATCCATCAGTTGGTTCAAGACCTTCAACTCTGGTGAAAATTGACGACAATAGTAACAGGTTCCACGTCCAAAATAAATCGTATGTGCCTGACCATCCTCGGTAAAGGCATTACGCACATCATCTAAACTTATTTTAGGTAAATCAGCAACATTAGCGTCGTATTCCTCACGAGATACTGCTGGGATATCATTTGCAGTCTCCTCCTCAGACTCAGCCAAGGTTACTGATTCAGTCGCTGCTGGTGCCTCTTTATCTTCAGGAAGCGACTGCTCCTGACTATCTGATGGTTGTTCTACTGGAGTAGATTCGGTTGCTTCAACCTTTGGAGAATTATCAGCTCCCGTTTCATCCCTCATCGGTTCCAGTTCCTACCGATAGATTCAGTAACAAGGCTGAACTCATCAGCCATAGCGTTAATGTCCTTTTTTTCATCATAAACTCCTTTCGATTACTTAGTCTAGTTTAACAATTTACAACTCTCATAGAAGCTAACGTCCCAAAAAGTGACTATACGTCCCGAATGGTAAGAATATAAAAACACTATCACCATGATATACTCCCCTTATCGTCAGTGAAAATAAAATTTTCCGCTTCTAGGAAATATAAGAGTCAAAAGAAGTCAAAATCTGTATCTGAGAAACTAGAAATTGTTCTGCTTCACTTGGAAGAAGGTAAATCACTTAGTTGGTTAACTAGAAACCAAGGTATCTCTAAAGACACCCTATCGAACTGGGTTCGGGTACAAAAAGCTGGTGTTGATGGGCTAGAGGAAAGCCGCCAATGGAAGAAGTATAGTAAGGAACTAAAGGAACAAGCTGTTTCCGACTATCTTAATGGCTTAAGTCTCAAAGATCGACCAAAAATATTCTGACCCTTATGTTCTCAGATCATGGATAAAAAGTTATACTAGTGGTAAAGAACTGAAAGCTACTAGTAAAGGAATGAGACGCATGAAGCAAGGACGCAAGACAACATTTGAAGAACGAATTGAGATTGTCAATTTTACCCTTGCCCACGAGAAAGATTACCAAGGGGCTGTTGAGAAGTATGGTGTTTCCTACCAGCAGATCATTCTTGGGTCAGAAAGTTCGAGAAGGACGGTTCTAACGGTCTCCTAGATCGTCGTGGAAAAGGTCTTACAAGTAAACCAAACCTTACTCCAGAAGAAGAGTTACGCCTCAAAATCAAGCAACAGGAAGAGCGGATTAAGTATCTTGAAATGGAGAACGGCCTGCTAAAAAAGTTAGAAGAAATCAAACGACGAAACCGACGGTAAGACTTGGTCGGCACTTGGAAACCTTCCAAGCGATTAAAGAATATGCGGATGAGTATGAAGAGGTTTCTATCAGCCACTTGTGCCATATTCTAAAGGTATCTCGCTCAGGCTATTACAAGTGGTTACAACATCAAGAAACAACTTCTGAACAGGAAAATTTAGGCTTGATGGATATCATCAAGAAACTTCATAGCCAGCATAATGGTATTCTTGGTTATCGTCGTATGACGCTATTTGTCAATCGCAAGCTTGAAACAAACTACAACAAGAAGCGGATTCGACGCTTGATGCACATTCTAGGTCTACGTTCCATTATCAGAAGAGCCAAGGGCTATTGTACTAAAACTAGCTTTGTCAATGTAGGGACAACATTCTCAATCGTAATTTTACAGCCACTGCTCCAAATCAGAAATGGTGTACAGATGTGACTTTCTTGAAGTACGGTTTCAGCTGTAAAGCCTATTTGAGTGCTATTAAGGATCTTTACGACGCTCAATTGTCGCCTATGTAGTTGGTCAATTTAATGATAACGAATTGGTATTGGAAACACTTCGTAAAGCACAAAAAGCTAATCCTAATGCGACACCATTAATTCACAGCGACCGAGGTTCGCAGTATACTTCGAAAGATTATTACCGTTTAACTACCCAGTATCAGATGACCCGCTCCATGTCTCGTGTTGGTAAGTGTATTGACAATGCACCAATTGAGAGTTTCTTTGGGCACTTTAAGACGGAGTGCTATGATTTGAAGAAGTATAAGACTTTTGAGGAGCTAGTTTCAGATATTGATGCCTACATCTATTTTTACAATCATCAACGTTTTCAAGAGCGCAATAACGGCCTTGCCCCTCTTGAAATGAGGAACAAGGCCGTCGCCTAATATTTTATTATTTCATTGTCCACTTGACAGGGAGCTATTCAATATATGTTCAAGATTATTTTTTATGTTTATTTTTATTGACCTTTTTGAAAAAGATATTACCTAACAAAGCAACAACAAAACCTATAATAAAATATACCATAGATTAGCTCCACCAGCAGGTTGCTCCATAGGCAACAGTACCACCTGCACCACCTAGAACACCACCAGCTAGATAACCAGGAACTGAGCCTACAACTGGTAAAACTACATTACCTCCAAACGCTCCTCCGATAGCTCCTCCGATAGCTCCTTGAACAGTCGCTCCACCTGCGCCTCCCCAGCTACATCCACCACCTTCAACACTAGCAAGTGTTTCGAGGTCAAGGGTGTTAAGGTTTTCAATTGTTTGAGTTGCCATGGCAACTACCCCCTAAAATTTTTATCGTGTGATCTCTCAATCACATCTTTAGTATAGCATTCAAGTGTCTCTATCAGAGCTAGCGTCCCAAAAAGTGGCTATATGTCCCGAATGGTAATTCCTAAAGAACATCCTTCAATCATTGGAAATCTTCCTCTAATTTTCACATATTTACTTAATCACTTTCTTATTATAACACTTTTATGCAAATATCTTATAGATTGCTTACAGAATAATCAAGCAAATGCGTTTATTGTTTAAAATATTTTTTGACTTGAAGGTAAGATAGAAAATCACAGAGGATTAACAAAAGCATTAATACGGCTAGTACTATACGGTCTGTGGTATCACTGAATGTTAGTAATGTGTAAAACTCTACACTAAGCACTAGAAATGTGATGACAGGAAAGACAATGAAGGACTGCCGTATTGTTAACAGATTTACTGAATCTGGACGCTTCTTAAGCATACGGTAGAGCAGTCCATTAACAAAAATGACTACGAAAGCTAGTGCTCCGACTGTTAGCCAAGTTCCTGGCGAGATCTTGCTTTTGTAGAGAGAAAGGCTGATACTTATAAGGAAAACTGCCAACGCAGCAGTGATGGTTCTAAAAGATCGCAATACTCTCGAACTAATATTCTTTAACTTCATGATAAAACACCTAAACTATGAATAACCTCAGTCAGTCTTGCAAACCTAATAAGCTATTACATTTAACTCTATTCCTCTCTGTATTTTATTATACAGCTGTAAGATTTCAAGTAAGCCCTTAGCGATTAAATTCTACTGGAGATGTAATACAGTAGTGTCATTAGTACTGATACTTTAAATAGGCGAATATACATATCTTTGTTTTCTCTATTACAAAGATATGCAATCAAATATAATACAATTTCCGCTATCATTAGCAAGAATAATTTTACTTCGGGAACATCAAAAATAAGCATTTGCAAGCATCTTACGTTCAAAGTGACCAAAGGTTACTTTTGAAACTGTACCCACTTTTTAAAAAGTAAGCTATAAAGAAGCACCGTTAGCCCTAGCAAGTTAATGGTATGGTGAACTGCATCCAAGCTTCTAAATAGATTAGCGAGGCCCATTACGATGAGAATGGTAGCCAGTAAATACGGTTTTGAGTTTTTAAACATACTTTTCTCCTTAAAGTGTTTTTAGCTAGTCTGTGCATAATCTATGAATTTTATTATAGATTGGAAGCCGATAAAAAAGTAGTGACATAAATGTCACTACTTGTCTGACCTTATATCCTTGATAACCGTACACATAAGAAAGAGAAATAAACATAACCCGATAAGATTTAGGCATTGAAGTCCAAAATTCAGTTTTTCTCCAAAGTTATGTAAGGCAACAAGGACGAAGCCCATAGACATCATTAGAGACACTAGGCGTTTTTTGGTCATGATTACAAATAACTCTTCTCTTATATCGAAATTTTCAATCATAATTCACATGCTATTCACAGACCAGCAATTGACAAGACATTTCAGTTAGGATTTCTTCTTAACGGAAGATTTCTTCTTAACGGAATTGGTAGCCTTGTGTTTTTCAAGAAATGACATAATTGGCTTATCTAAAAAACTCATAACAGCCATGGAAACCATCCCTAAAATATAACTTTTCAAATCAAACATAATCCATCACCACCAGCATGTTGCTCCATAACCAACACCACCTACGATAGCACCTCCAGCTGCTCCTGCGACAGCACCTTGCCAAGTACGTGTTTTGATACCTAGTCGTAAACCATTACCAACTCCTGTAGCTACTCCTTGTTTAGCAAAACCTCCCCAGCTACATACACCACCTTCAACACTAGCAAGTGTTTCGAGGTCAAGGGTGTTAAAGTTTTCAATTGTTTGAGTTGCCATGGCAACTACCTCCTAAAATTTTTATCGTGTGATCTCTCAATCACATCTTTAGTATAGCATACAAGTGTCTCTATCAGAGCTAGCGTCCCAAAAAGTGGCTATATGTCCCGAGTAGTAAAAAAAAGACTGAATATCATTTTTGATTCAGTCCATGTCTTATTGAAAAAGCTTTAACTAATTCTTTCTATACTGCCTATAGACTCCAAATAAAAAGAAAAAGAATCCTATTGATGCTAACAAAAGTTGATAGATATTTCCTGATGACAATAGTACTTTGCTATATAAATATATCATCGCAATAGTCGAAAAAATGATTAGGTATTTCTTCATTTGTATCACCTATCTCAAATGAAGATTATTTAGCTGTATCATAACAAAATGCTGTGCTACCGCCTGCAAATCCAGCTCCTGCACCTGCGATGCCAAAGAAAGCTGCACCGACAATCGTCATTCCGGTAGTACCAATAACACATTGAGCACCATAGCCTTGACCACTTACATTAGACAATGCATTTGTATCCAGTTTTTTAAATCTTTCAAGTTGTTTATTATTCATAAATTCCTCCCATACAAATTAGAAACAGTATAAGGCTGCACCTACTAACACCCCACCGACAGCTCCCCACGGGCCACCTACTGCACCAAGTCCTCCTACTGCCAGCATCCCCTCATCACAGGACAACCCACCCTCAACACTAGCAAGTGTTTCGAGGTCGAGGGTGTTAAAGTTTTCAATTGTTTGAGTTGCCATGGCAACTACCTCCTCGTGTGATCTCAATCACATCTTTAGTATAGCATTCAAGTGTCTCTATCAGAGCTAGCGTCCCAAAAAGTGGCTATATGTCCCGAATGGTAATTCCTAATGTATATTATTTCTAAAATTCAGAAAAAAAAAAAAATCTCATTTTATACTCATAAAAAATTGAAAAACCGTTTTCTTTATGTTACAATTTTTCAATAAACAGTATTCGTCATAAAAGAGAGGACTAGACCTTGAAGATTTACCTATTAGAAGATAATTCTATTCAGATGGGTCGCTTGGAAGAGGCTGTGGCACATGAACTTAAATCCTTCGGAAAAGATCTATCTTGTGTCCAGTCTTTTGACAAACCTGACCAGTTGTTATCAGCTATCACTTCTAATACAAGCGATCAGATTTTCTTTCTTGATATTGAAATTAAAGGTGAAGATAAGAAGGGACTTGATATCGCTAAAATCATACGTCAAAATAACCCTTATGCTATCATTGCCTTTGTCACTACACATATAGAGTTCATGCCTCAAGCTTTTGGCGTTACAGCCTATAAATACATCAATAAAACCTTAGATGAAGCTAGCTTTAGAAAAGAAATAGGGGAAACCATTGCTCAAGTCTTCCCTATTAACGCAACTACCACGGATGAGTTTTTTCTCTACAAAACAGAGTCTCAATTAATAAACCTTCCTATGGATCAAATTCTATACCTATCCACATCAGATATCAAACACCATGTTCACCTCCAGACTATCCATACCCTCATGGATATCCGAGCAAATCTGGCAGACTTTAAAAAGATACACAAAAAGCTCTACCCATGCCATCGGTCCTATATCGTCAATACAGATATGATCATCTCTGTCAACAAGACCAATTATGAAGCTACCTTAATTAATGGTCAAGTTCTACCAGTATCCCGTATGAAGATAGGAAAGATTGCACAGATTGTTGAGGAAAGAGGCAGATGATGTTAACAACGTTATGGCTACTTTTTCTCACCCTTTTAAGTGCAGGCCTAGAAATTATTCTTTTCCTTTATTTAATGGGACAGAAGATTCGTCTGAGGTATTTTTTCCTACTCCTTATTTTTAATTTAGCCTTTAATTTTATTTATAACCACTCTTCTTGGTTTATCATTAAATTCTGGGGTGAGGATATCTACTATCTTCTGCTCTCCTTCCTTTTATCCACTAAGACTAAAAAACCATTAAAAATAAAGATTTTCAATGGTCTCTTCCCTGATATCCTCAACAACCTTAGTTTAAGACTGATTACTTTTTTTATCTTCCCTTTTTTTAATATTAGTATCACCGATTATAAAAGCTCTCTATTAATATCCATCCCTTCATCTATCGCACCTCTTTGTCTATCATTTCTCTTTATTAAATTATTCAAGGAGAGTTTTACCATACTTCAAAAGCAGAAATCAAATTCTCCGATTCAACATATTATTATAGTTGCTAACTTTTTTATGTTTGGGTACACCCTACTGTTACAGTCCCTCATGTATCTTGAAAACACTACTCACTCTTCAACTTTGGAGCTTCGAAAACTCTGTATTGTTATTTCACTTGTCCTCTTCTTCATTATGATTGTCTTTTTAGAAAGAAACATTCGTGAAATGATTCAAGGACAATTGGACTTCCAGAAAAATCTCCAGCTAGAGAATCTCTACACCTACAATAAACATATTGAATGTCTCTACAATTCTGTTCGTAGTTTTAGACACGATTATAGTAATCTCTTAGTCACATTACGATTGGGGATAGATAAAGACGATATGGATATTGTCAAAGAAGTCTATGATAGTGTGCTTCAAGAATCCGATAAACGATTAAATACAAGAAACTTTGACTTAGCTAGACTCTGTTAATATTCAGGATAATACTTTGAAAAGCCTTCTGTCCGCAAAAGTTTTACAAGCAGAAGAAGAAGAAGGTATTGAAGCTCAGATTAGCATCCCAGAACCCATCCACTTGATTGGGATGGGAGACTCTGGACTTCATTATCGTCACTTCTATTTTTTTAGATAACGCTATTGAAGGTGCCATTCAAAGCTCAAACCCTAAAATTACTATTAGCTTTTGGAGATCATTGTTCACAGCTATTATCTATAGCAATACCATAAGTGAAGAAAAACAGAAACCAAAACCATATTTGAAGAGGTGTCTCCAACAAGGGACGAGAGCAGAGAGGCATTGGCCTTGCTAATGTCACAGAAATCTTAGATAACTATATCAATGTAAACTTAGAAACACAGGTAACAATTTCTCCATTCACACAACAATTAACAATAACTAAAAAGGCCTAACAGCCTTTTTTCTATACCTAAGCTTGAGGAATGTTATAGTCTTTTGTTGGAAGCGTTCTTTGCCCTCCGAATCCTTTTAGGAAACCATTTATATAATCCATCCACCCACTTCCACCTACGACTTGTTCAAGAGCGTGGTTATCAAGTGTTTCAAAGTTATTAATCGTATTGTTAGCCATCAGTAATTCTCCTCCTATTGGTCTTGCAAGTTTAGTAACTTGTCTTTAAAGTAATTGAAGTAGGTCTTTTGGTCAATAACGCTTGTCACACGACCTTCTAGACCGTAACGTAGATTTTGGGCTTCTTTTTCTGAAATACTTCTCAGTTACTCTAAACATTCCTACTGTTTCCGTGGCAGAATTATCAATACTCTCAAGTTTTCCAATAATTGTGGTACCGTGATTACCAACCTTATCCAAGGTCAGTCGAACTGACTGGCCTTTTTGCAGTTTTGGCACATAATCCGAATTCACATAATAAGTAATGGCAACTTCCTGGGTTTGAGTCATATCGGGATAAAGCTGGGCCAACTCAGTTCCTGTCGCAGCCATGGTTGCTTTTTTATCAGCTTGACTCAAGTGTAAGATTCCATCTTCTGGTGACTGGATGAGGGTATTAGTCAGAAGGACATCTGCCTGATTGATTTTACTCTCGGTATCGTTAATTTGTGTTTCCACTGAGCTCAATTGCTGTCCTGCATTTTGCAAGAATTGATTTTTTAGAGCTTCTTTTTTAGTGCTATCACTATTGTCATAAGTTACAACTGTGCCTGTCCCAGCCTTTTGGATTTCTAGATTACCTATGGAAGCATTCAAGCTCGAAATATTGGTATTGTGGCAGGATAGGTATTGGTCTGTTACACTGGCATCCGGTGTCGTAGCATACTGACTGTTATAGGCATTTAAGGTTGCCTGATGAGGATTGCCTTCAGGTAAAGTCGTTTCATGATTGGTAATAGCTTGAGAGAGCGCCTCATACTCTGAGACCTGAGTCTGCAATTGACTAATCTGGTTATCAATAGCAGAACCGGTATTACTCGCAATTGCTGCTTGGTTATTAACCTCTGTATTTGTTTTAGCCACACCCAAGTCAATATCCTGTGCCTGACTTAGGTAGGTGTTAAAAGTACTCTGATAACCAAACTCGTCTTCCTGTTCTTGGAAAAGATTGGTTCCCTGCGTTAGGCTAGATTGCAAGGTCTTCAAACCTGATTCCTGTCTTTTTAAAAGTTCTAGTTGCTTTTGAAGCCCCTCTTTTTGCGATGCCTCCATGGTCTCTGAATACTGAACTAAGGTGTCCCCTTTTTTAACAACCTTATTAGCAACCAGTTGATTATCTATGATGGTATTGTCACTGGTTGATTGGATTACTGCGATAACCTTGGTTGGCTCTATACTTCCTCTAGACGTGACTGTAACTTCCTTCTTAGCAAAAAAAGCGAAAAGAAAAAGGAAAATAACTAACAAAATCAAGGGAGTAATCAAAACAGTAGACATATTGTGGTAGCGACGATGGTAAAACTCTGTGCTTTTAAACAACTGTGGATTCATCGTGTTTCCTTTTCCTCACTTTCTAAATAATTGATAATAGAAACCTGGATAAGACATTAGGTCTTGATGAGAACCTGTCTCCACTACGCGTCCGTGATCAATGACTACGATACGGTCGGTCCGCTCAGCGATACTAAGCCTGTGTGCTACAAAGATGATCGTTTTATCTTTTAGTGCTAGGAGGTTATCAATAACCTGCTTTTCTGTCAAAACATCCAATCCGCTAGTTGCTTCATCTAAGATTAGTACAGGAGATTTCGTTAGTAGTGCACGCGCCAAAGCGATACGTTGCTTTTGCCCTCCAGACAGACCTGCTCCATCAGACAGCTCTGTCTGAAACCCCATAGGCATGTTTTCAATATCTTGACGAATTTCTGCTATTTCACAAGCTTTCAAAATATCAGCTTGCGTAATACCCCGTGCTGCACCTAAAGTAAGATTTTCTAAAACACTACCACTAAATATATAGGATTGCTGAGGGAGATAGTTAATATGTTGACGAAGAGTTTTCTTGTCTATGCGACTAATATTTTGACCATTAAAATCTATGTGCCCCTTATATGGTTGATAAAAATTGACCAACATTTTAGCTAGAGTAGTCTTACCAGATCCACTGACACCAACAAAACTGATTTTTTCTCCTTGTCTAATCGTCAAACTGACATCAGTCAAAGTATCACGACCAAAACCATATTTATAAGATAAATCCGTAACAGTGATATCTCCATCCGCAATGCCTTCTTGATAGGTATCATCACTTTGTCCAAACTCTGATTCAATCAGATAGACCTCATTGAGCCTAGTATTAGCTACCTTAGCAGACTGTAACTTGGTTTGCAGGTTAATGATATTTTCCAAAGGATTCGTGAAGTAAGAAAGCAACATATTAAAAGTAATCAATTGTCCTATCGAAATGGTATTTCCCATCACCAACTGAGCACCTGTCCAGAGGATAAGTACATTTAAAATAAGTTGAGCACCTTGTTTCAATGATGTTTGTAGTATAGATAACTTAGAAAGGCGAAAAGAATTGTCTAGATAGTCAATAAACTCACCATCAATCTTTTGATAGCATACTTCTTCGCTGGTTAGTGACTTTATGGTTTCAATCCCATTAATGTCCTCAATGATGGCTGAATTAACCATAGCATTACTCTGCATGACGTCATGATTCATTCGCTCAAAAGGTTTCATAAAGGCAAAGACGATAAGGGTATAAATTGGAACCGAACAAAGGGGCAACGGAAAGTTACTATTTTGTATCAATAACACGCCTCCTACGATAATCACAATAGAGAAATCAAGGAAAAGTGATAATATCGTCGAAGCCAGAGCATCGATAATAGAGTTAGCATCACTAAAACGTGAGATAACCTCCCCTGTACGTCTTGTGGCAAAAAAAGACATTGGGAGTTCAAAGATATGTCGTATGTAGGACAAGATAACGTCAATGGTAAATCGCTGACTCAGTATGGTTAAGAGATAATCTCTTGCAAAAGTCATCATTTGTTGTAAAACATAGGTCACAACTAATCCAATTGAGATAATTCCTAAGGTAGACTTCATTTGATTAGGGACATATTCGTCTAGAATACCTTGTAAATAATAGGAACCTAAAATATTTATTAAAGTAACCAAGAGACTGGCAAAGACAATATTAGCTATCAAGGACCTTTGTTTAAAGATCAGGAGAAAGTCCCAAGTCCATTTCTTATCCTTATGTGGTTTATAACTGGGTTCCGGTCCCATAAAAAGAGTAACACCTGTCCACTCTTTCTCAAAACGCTCTTTAGTCATTTTAGTTACTTTTACACTTGGATCAGGGTCTCCAATTATCAGATAATCCTTGGTGCTTTTATAAATAACATAATAATGTTGAAGCTTCCCATCTTTATTAACATGAGCAATAAAAGGATAAGGAACATCTTCCATCTCAAAGAGCGACATTTCAGCCTTTATAGCTCTCGTTTCAAAGCCAATTTTTTTAGCAGCCTCTACAAGACCTAAGGCAGTTGTCCCTTCTTTATTGGTCTTCGCCAACTCACGCAGATGTGCTAATGAATAATCTGAACCATAGTACTTGGCCACTGATGCCAAGGCAGCAACTCCACAATCCCTCATATCTATTTGAGGGACAAAAGTCCTACGAAAACGAAACATACCAAACCCTTTCATCACAAATTATCATATGATTAGTATGTCATATTTTCAGGATAAAAAGAGCCAGCGTCCCAAAAAGTTGCCATACGTCCCAAACGGTAAGAAAAATCTTAAAGTCATCTCCACTATTACCATTTAAGCCGTATTTGGGGTCATTTAGGACAAGTTCATTGAAATCGATTTCAAAGTTATACAATAGTTATTAGAAGGAAACATTCTAAAATAGTCCTACAAGCATACGTATTTGATCTAACCATTATTACTGTGCCAGCCCTGGTATTTCCAAAGGAAACCATGACTGCTGATAGCCTCGGAGCCTATCTCTATCGTATGATGTCATAATTTGATTATTTTTATTCCGAAAAGGGATAACATTATGAAAAACGTCAATCCATATCTCAAAAAATCCTATCAAAAAAGGCTAAATCAGCCTCTTGAGATTCGATTACTCAATTATCGGTTTAATTTTCCTTAGCTTTGTAAGTGTATTTGTTATCACTGTCAATGCTATTTTTAGCGTCACTAGAGGGGTTCCCTTCCTTAATGCCCACCTTATTTCCACCTTGAGTAATTGTGCCTTCTATCTTTTGATTTACTCAACCTTGAGGTGGCACCATCTCAAAAAGCTCTATAATCTCTACAGTGGTTTTTCCCACTACAGAAATTATAGAGCCGAAGTTAAATAGCGTTCTGTGAATTGAGTCCTTAGGAATAAATCTCTTCTAGTAATGTTTTGCAACTCTACTATAACGGATTTATTCCTTTTTGTGTTTACACAACTTATTTTACACTACCTCAACGTTTGCAAGTACCTCGAGATCGAGTGTTTCAAATGTATTATTTGTTTGCCTTGTCATTCTAACAACCTCCTAAATTATTTTTAGCTTTTTCTCTCAAGCTATGATTTTATTATAGGGTGGTAGCCAACAAAAAAGTAGTGACATAAATGTCACTACTCGATTTTGATTTTTAAGAAATCTTTTCGAATATAGAAGCTATGGTCTAGATTAGCTTACTCTCCTTCCATGGCGCCTGCTTGTAGGCTGTACATCTTGTGATAGGTGCCGCCGAGGGCTAGGAGCTCCTCATGGCTACCATGTTCGATGATGCGGCCCTTGTCTAAGACATAGATGCAGTTGGCATCTTGGATTGTTGATGGTAAGGGTGGGCAATGGCAAATGGCCAATGGCCCTTGACGCATTTTTGCTAGAGAGTTTTGAACAATAGCCTCTGTCTCCGAATCAATATTGGCTGTCGCTTCATCCAAAATCAAGATTTTAGGCTGGCTAGCAACGGTTCTAGCAAAGGCTAGAAGCTGGCGTTGACCGGTTGAGAAACTTGAACCACGTTCGGAAACTGGGGAATCATAGCCTTCTGGAAGTTTGTCGATAAAGTGATTGGCATCCACAAACTCAGCGGCTGCTTTAATCTCTTCATCAGTTAGATCCTGATACATGGCAATATTTGGATTTGATTGTGCCATGATAGAGGAATCCCAGCTGACAAGACCAATATTCGCGGCACAGCTCCGGCCTGACTATAATCACGGAACATCTTACAATTCGTCTATAGAGAACTCGTCCTGATTGGAACTCATAGAATCGCATGAGCACGTTGATAATAGAGGATTTTCCAGAGCCTGTAGATCCCACAAAGGCGATGGTTTCACCTTTATTGACAGAGAAGGAAATATTATCCAAAATCTGATGCTTGCCATCATAGGAGAAGGAGACATTTTCAAAGCGAATATTCCCCTCAGTAACCTTGGCAGCTGTGTCTCTCTGTTCAGGCTCATAGGTACGCTCGTCAATCAAGGCAAAGACCCGACCTGCTGAGACCATAGAGGTTTGTAAAGTCGAGAAGTTCTGTGTCACTTCAATCAAGGGATCAAAGAGGCGGTTAATGTACTGGATAAAGGCATACATGGTCCCCGCTGTGATGCCCAGGTAGATACCACGGTAGCCAAAATAGGCCATGAGAACAGCATAGCCCAGCAGGAGCTTCAGTAAACTCATGGCTGGGCGTAGAAAGAGAGAATCAGTGACATAGAACGGCTGGCGTAAATCAGGTGTTCCTCATTAATGGCATCAAACTCTTTTTAAGACGCTTCTCCTGGTTAAAGGCCTGAATGATGTGAATCCCTTCGATACTCTCTGACAGTTTGGCATTTATATCTGAAAGCAAGGCTCTGGTCTTTTCAATGATGACCACTGATTTTTTGCGATAAAGGTTAACCAAAAGGACAATCAGAGGAAGAAAGAGTACAATAAGCCCGGTCAGACGAATGTCCAAGATCATCATGGTGTAAAGGGTGGTAACAAAGATAAAGATAGCCGAAATAAAGCTAGACAGAATTCCTGAGAACATCTCACTAATAGTCTCAGTATCATTGGTCAAGGGAAACGATAGACCCTGCTGGAGTCTTGTCAAAGTAAGACATACCCAGTTTCTCCATATTGGCAAAGGCATCTCGGCGAATATCCCTGACAATACTATAGGACACACGCGCAAAAAAGAGATTTCCCAGATACTGGACTAGTGTCTGCAAGAGATAAAGACCATAGTAACCAATCAGAATTAAGCTTGCCGCCTGATTCATATCATGAAGATAGTGATCAATAAAATAAGAGGCCACAAGGGGAATGATACCTTGATAACCGTTGTGGACAAGAGAAAGGCCAAAGCTAGAAGGTCAAGAATTTGTAAGGCTTGAGATAGGTCAAGAGACGCTTAAACACAGACCATTGGTTTGATTAGGCATCGGCTTCTCCTCCTTCCATTTCTAACTGTTGAGACTCATAGGTCTTGGCATACCAACCACCTTGAGCTAGTAAGTCGTCATGACGGCCACGTTCAATGATACGACCATCCTGCATGACCAGATGAGGTCATGCACCCACCGCACTCAGACGATGGGCGGTAATAATAGTTGTCTTGTCCTTGCGAGTATGTTTGAGATTGTCAATAATAGCATGTTCTGTCTTGGCATCAACCGCAGATAGGGAGTCGTCCAAAATCAAAATATCTGGATCCAAAATCATGGCCCGCTCATGGCCAGACGTTGTTTTGACCGCCTGATAGGCTGATACCCTTTCACCAATGATCGTTTCAAAACCTTCAGGCATATCCTTGATATCATCATAAACTTGAGCCAACTTAGTCGCTTCTTCTATCTTGTCAAAGGCGAGATCTGGATTACCAAAGCGGACATTGTCTAAAATGGAACTGGCAAAGAGAAACTGGTCTTGAGGAACGTAACCCATCAAGCTACGCAAGTCTGATAGGCGATAGTCTCGGATGTCATGCCCATTCAAATAGATGGCTCCTTGATTAACATCGTGCTCCCGCAAGAGCAACTTGACAAGAGCCGTCTTTCCTGAGCCAGTCTGACCAACCAAGCCAAGGGTTTGCCCCTTGTCCAAGGTGAAATGAATATCTCTCAAAGTATCCTCATCCTCAAAAGCAAAGCGGTCAATCGCATATTCTAAGCGACCATTTTCAATGCTTGGGAGAGGATGCGCGGGATCTTGAACATCTGATTCCTGCTCCAGAAGATTTTCAATACGTTGGTAGGACACATTTCCTCTCTGTGTGATATTAAAGAGGAAGCCAATGGCCATTAGGGGCCAAACCAGCATGTCCAAATAGGTAATGAAGGTTACCAAATTTCCGACCGTTATCTGACCAGCCTGAATCATAAAGGCCACCGACAAGAAGGGTCAAAACATAAGATGAGCCAACAAAGAGTAAGACCAAAGGATCAAAAAGGCTGTCATACTTCATGGTATGCATATTCTTTTTAAAGGTCATCTTATTGGTCTCTTGGAAGGACTGAAGCTCAGCCTCCTGATAGCCAAAAGACTTGGTTACCTTGATACCTGATACCGACTCTTGAACCTTATTATTAAGTTCTGAAAAAGGCTGCCTGGGATTCTCCAAAAGCTTTATGGGTCTTGCGTCCCAAACGACTAGTCGCAAAAGCCATGAAAGGTAGGGGTAAGACAGCCACCAGTGTCATCTGCCAGGAAATGCTGAAAAACATAGTGATTAGGGTTACCAAGGCTGTAATAGAGGCATCCACGGCTGACATGACACCCCCACCAGCCAAGCGGGTTAAAGAGTTGATATCATTGGTTGCATGGGCCATGAGATCCCCAGTTCGGTACTTTTGATAAAAAGAAGGCGACATCTTGGTAAAATGCTCAAAATAGGCGTGAACGCATAATCTGGCCTAAGCGATAAGAAGTCGCCAAGATATACATGCGCCAAACATAGCGCAAATAGTACATCCCCAGAGCTGCCAAAAGCAAATAAACGAGATTCAGAAGCAAGATCTGATTGGTCAATTTTCCCGATGTGATAGCATCAATGACCCGTCCCATAACCATAGGAGGAATCAGATTGAGAACCGAAACCAGACTCAGTGCCAAAATCCCAACAATATACCGGCGTTTTTCTAACTTGAAAACCACCAAAGTTTGCAATGATTGATTCTTTAAAAACAAGTTATTCCCCTATCCCTACAAAGGATGATTATAAGTCTAATGAAAGTTATTTCCAATAGCGATAAATTGTACCATCTTCTAACTGAAAGTGACCAATATAAGATAACTTCCCAAAATCAGTAGACTCTGGCAATTGATAAGCAAAGGAATCAAAATTATATACCTTGTGCCCATCATCAATAGAATCAGTTATCCTTATCGTGGATAACTGATTCATCTTTCTTAGGGTTCCAAATGCGTCTGATTTCATCAGATGTCTTATACTCTGACAAAATTGTACAATTCAAAGTTAGTTGCCTCACTGAGATAGCGACCATCGGTGTTGTAGTTAGCTAATTGAGACTCTTTTAAGCCTCAGAATAGCTCCAAACCTGTCCTCTTTCTCGCATAATATCGGCATCACGGCCACTTTGATAAGTATCTGCCTTAACCGTTGTCATTGTTACTCCTAACGTTAATACGGTGACTACTGTCATCATTAAGTGTTTCATTATTTCTCCAAACGTGTTTATTCATTTTTCCCTCTTTTGAATGTGTTGTATTTGTATGATAGAAAATAAGTGAAACCTGGGACGCAAAGTGTCCTAGGTTTTTTACTCATTAAAATACGTTTGAATCAGTTTCACAAGAAGGCGGTAGACAACTAGTGCCACCAAACCTCCCAAAGTGTTGGTCCATAAATCATCTAGCTCAAAGACACGATTAGCATCAATGAGAAGATCAAGAATCACCTGCCCGATTTCAATCGTCAAAGACATGACAAAGGTCGCTAAAAGGACCTTTTTCCAAGACCTGAATCTTGGGTACAAGGCTAAGAGCCCTAAAATCAGCGGACTCAGCAAGAAAATGTTGGTCACATTTTGCCCAAGGACAAAGACAATCTCTTTAAGACTATCCAGCTGATTAAAATTAGTCAGACTGTTGAACGGCGTCAAAAGCACCACTACACGACCAAAATGTTGAATACCAGGGGTTTCAACACCTTCAACTAGCCCGTACTGGGGTGTCCAACAAAGGAGTACTAAACAAAGGAGATAAGAACAGACCAAAACTCGGCTTAGCTTTCTTCCTTTTGGTGTTAGTTCTCCATTCTTATCTACCCAAGTCGTCAGCCGAAACATCTTACTTACCTTCTGATTTACCAGAAGCTTCTGCCACTGCCTTTTGACGGTCACGTTTCATAGTGTTTGAACGCAATTGTCCACAAGCTGCGTCGATATCTGTACCGTGCTCTTGACGAACCACGCAGTTGACTCCATTTTTCTTGAGCACATCGTAAGAAGGCCGCCACACGTTCTTTCGTTGAACGGCTATATTGGTCGTGCTCTGATACTGGATTATATGGAATCAAGTTGATGTATGACAACTTACGGATTTTCTTAGTCAAATCAGCCAACTCTTGAGCATTTTCAGGATGGTCATTGACCTCATTAAGCATGATATACTCAAAAGTTACACGACGGTTGGTTGTCTGGATGTAATACTCGATAGCTTCAAAGAGTTTTTCAAGTGGGAACGAGCGGTTGATACGCATGATGCTTGAACGAAGGTCATTGTTAGGCGCGTGAAGTGATACGGCAAGGTTAACTTGAACACCTTCGTTAGCAAATTCCTTAATTTTTGGTGCCAAACCAGATGTTGACACGGTGATGTGACGCGCTCCAATGGCAAGACCATTGTCATTGTTAATGGTACGCAAGAAGCGAAGCACATTGTCATAGTTATCAAATGGCTCACCGATACCCATAACAACCACGTGGCTGACACGTTCACCGTCACCACGATCGTCAAAGTATTTTTGTACCAACATGATTTGCGCCACAATCTCACCAGCAGTCAAGTCACGTTGTTTCTTAATCAAACCACTGGCACAGAAAGTACAACCGATGTTACATCCAACCTGGGTTGTCACACAGACAGACAAACCATAGTGTTGACGCATCAAAACCGTCTCAATCAACATACCATCTGGCAATTCAAAAAGATATTTAACAGTACCATCTTTAGATTCTTGAACGATACGTTGTTTCAATGGGTTTACGCAGAAATTCTCATTCAATTTAGCAATGAAATCCTTTGAAATGTTGGTCATTTCTTCGAAAGATTGCACACGCTTCTTGTAGAGCCAATCCCAAATTTGTGTAGCACGGAATTTCTTTTCACCGTGTTCCATAGCCCAATCAATCAACTCATCACGAGTAAGACCGTAAATAGAAGGTTTGTAGCCCTCCATATCCTCTAACTTCTGACGTTTACGACGTTCTGGTTTTGCTTGTGTTGTTACTTCTGACATAGTTTAATTTCCTTTTTTTCTGATTGTGAAATGCTGACCATCTGACTTGGCATTACTTTGCTTTTTCAGTGAGGGGATTTGATTTTTTGAAGCTTTCTTCTGACTCTTCTTGAAGTTAGGCTTTCGCTCACGACTACCATCCTCGGATCTAGATTTGAACTTAGATCGACGCTTGACTTTCTCAAAGCTTGCCCCTTCTTGGTCCCTGTCTCCTCGTTTGGACTTATCCCGCTTTTGCTTAGCAGAAACTTTTTGTCCCTTATTCTTTTGAGAAGCATTATGCTCCTTCTCTCTAGATTCCTGAGAAGAATTACGACGATTATTAGAACGACGGCGCTTGCGACGAGGCTCCGTCTCCTCTTCAAAGACGATTAACTGCGGCTTCTTCATTTTTCAAAATAAAGTAGGCACAGCCAAAGGCACAGTATTCGCGTAAATACTCTGACAATCGGCTAATACGATCTGTCTTACGCGTATTGGGGCGCTCGTCCTCGTAAAATCCCTTAAGACGAAGCTGATCATTAGACCAGTCCCCAACGATATAATCATACTTGAGCATGATTTCAGAAAAACGTTGCCCAAAGCGGGTAGCGTCTAAAGCATCCTTGTGATTTTCAAGAACTGTAAACTGACAGGCATCTGATTTCAGAAGATCAGCCACATACACAAAGTCTGGCCCTGGATATTTATTATAATTAAACATTTCTGGCAAGATTTCTTTACGCATGTGCCATCCTTTCTGCTCTTCTTATTTTCTATTCTGATGCACAGTGATAATGTTCTTATCTCTTATCCCAATTGGCACCATTTTTTCCTAAATACTTGGCCACAAGTCCCCTTAACAAATCTGGAAAAAGAAGAGTAACTTCCTTTTCCTTAACTGTAGGGAAGTAAGAAGCAAAGTAGTACTGGTCCACAAGGACCAAACTAAATTTCTCATTGGAATCTACAACCCTTCTATTATACAACAAATTACCGTTTTTGTAAGCAAAATTCCCCGTGATTACTTCACCAAATACCTTCCCTCTAAATCCCATACCTTTAATAGCTTGATTTTTAAGGAGTTCAGCCTTAGTAAAAACTTCCTGACAGATTTCTTTGAGTTCTTGTCCTGTCACGACTAGACGTGCCATCCGCATCTGGTGAGGAAGGGCTTCTTGCAGGTCTGCCATGGTCACTTGAGGACCTAGTGTTTTCATGATAAGTCCTGTATTTAAAAGCGTTAACTGACTATGAGTCTCCTGACAAACAGCCTGTAAAACCAATTGACAGGTCTCATCAAAATCTAGTTCTCGACCTAGATTAGCTACCTTTTTCTGGGCTAAACGACGATGGCCTTCCTCACGCATGGCCTTGATAAAGGCTTCGTCCTCCTTGTCCAAATCCAAGATATAGTCCTTAGTGGGGATAGCCTCGATCTGACACGCTATCATTTGCCCATTTTCCACAGTTAGGTCAATACAGCCAAGAAAATAGCCATATCTGTCAGCAGCTGCCAAATAGGTTTCATTGACTAATCTGCCCTCTTCAAAAAGGTGATGCGTGTGACTCCCGATAACAAGGTTTACCTGCGGATAAGTCTCTGCAATCTGCTCATCATAACGCACACCTAGATGGCTAAGTACTATGACTAGGTCTGCATCCCTTACCTCAGAGCGGGCCAAATCCTCTTCCAACCTAGCCATAGGCTCTAACACCTGCCAACCGTTGGGAGCATAGGTAAGGTAATAGGGAAAGGTATAGGCCAAGAAAGCAATTTTTGTACCAGCTTTAGTTTTGTGAATAAGATAGGGCTTGGCCCATTCAGGCTGTCTCCCCTCATCCTTGAGATTTCCTATGATCGGCTGAAACTTAGCCTGCTCATAAAGACAGTCTAGCTCATCCTTAGCCAGACCAATCCCCTCATTATTTCCAATAGTCGCATAGTCTATCCCCAGCTCATTCATCAAGGCTATATTAAAACGCCCAGCTGTCGCATCTGACAAGGGATGAGACTTATCCACATTATCCCCAAGATCTACCTTAATCAACTCTCTGTCCGTCTGACTCAAATCATCCACAGCTCGCTTGAGTTGTGGATACTGTTCAAAATGAGAGTGCAAATCATTGATATGGAGAATTCTAATCTTGTCTTTCATGACTTCTATTTTAGCACTTTTACCACAAAAAAACTTGACATTCATTCAGCCAAGTTTTTATATGTGAGACGATGCTCCTTGCTATCCAATTTTTTAATTACTGAAAGGCTTATGAGTAATGATGTTTTTTAGTATAGATAAGGACTACAAAACCTGTAACTCCTAAAACATCTATCATTGTAATGAACCAATGATGAGGAACACACAACTGATAGCAACTTGCTAGAATGAAACACACACAAATAAAAACGCACGGATCATTTTGTTCTTTCAAATTTCTAACTAAACTCCACAAAATGTAGCCATTCCAAGACCGGCTCCTGACCATGCCCCAAATACCCCACCTGAATGGTCCCAACAATCGGTAATGTATGGGTTCCAACTGATATTCCAGTCAAAAATCTAAGCACAGGAGATCCCAGCAGCCCCAGCTACACAACCAATCACACCCTCACCTTCAATAATAGAAAGGTCTTCGGAATTAAGTGAATTAAAATTGTTAATGATTTTTGTTGTCATGAAAAAAACCTTCTTTAAACTATTTTGTTTTATGCTTTTCTTAAAGCTATGATTTTATTATAGATGGGAAGCCAACAAAAAGTAGTGAAATTATAATTTTGAGAGTTGATTCAGCTTAGAACTTACAAGTTCTTTTACTTTTAAAGAAAATCTTCTAAAAACTAAGGCTTTCCACTGTGATAAAAACACCTAAATCTTTGTAGTCATAAGGCTTGGGGAGTGAGACCTTCGGCTCAAAAGATGAATAATAAGTAAAGAGGCCGAAACTTTATAGTTTCAACCTCTTAAATTTTTTTAATCTAAATTTACCTTTATCTAAAAGCCAAGCTTAGAAGCTTTGCTTCTTAGCTTTACGCTCAGCACGTCCCTTAGCACGATTAGCCGCACGACGCTCACGTTTGCGTTTTTCGTCAACCTTCCACTGAATTTTCTTCTTGTAACCAGGCTTGATTTTTTTCTTTTTCTTCTTAACCAAACCGATCATTTCCGTATCAAGTTTTTGATAGGCTTTTTCACGGTTGGCACGACGGTCGCGGTCATAGGTATCTTGAAACTCGCCGTCCTTATAGACTTTAGGGTCAAAGGTAATCCCCATCTTTTCAAGCTCACGAATATCTGAGTCGTCACTTGGTTGATAGAGGGTGATTGCTGTTCCTGACAAACCATTACGTCCTGTACGTCCTACACGGTGAACAAAGAAGGACAAATCTTGAGGGATGGCATCATTGATAACATGGCTAACCCCTTCAATATCAATTCCACGCTGCAAGGTCAGTCGCTACAATATACTCAAAATCAAGCTTTTGACTTGATTCATGATACGCTTACGTTCACGTGGTGGAATACCTCCATGAATTTTGGCAACCTTAAGACCGTTTGATACCAAATAACTGTAAATCATCCGCACGTTCCTTGGTATTAACGAAAATCATTGCCAAATATGGCTGCATCCTTAAGCATCTCAAGAATCTGTTCATTCTTGTTGCGCCCCTTTGTAGATACCAACCAGTTATCAATGGTGTCTGCAATAACTGTTGAAGTTTTGATTTGTTCCATGACTGGATTGGTCAAATATTTCTTCAAGAATGGTTGCAGTTTTTGAGGGATGGTTGCTGAGAAGACCAAAATTTGCACTTCTTTAGGAAGGCTTGCCGCAATCTTGTCCACAGTATCCAAGAATCCCATGTCCATGGTCATATCAGCCTCATCAACAACAAAAGTATGGGCCTTGTGGATAGCCAAGTCCCCAGACTTAACTAAGTCATAGATACGCCCTGGTGTCCCGATAACGATATGCGGTTGGGCTACCTTAAGTTTCTCAATCTGACGTTGTTTATCCGTACCACCGACGTAATTAACAACACGAATTTCTGTATCAGAGTGTTTGGCAATCTGTTTTGTCGACTGATATATCTGTGTCGCCAATTCACGCGATGGAGCTGTGATAACAACTTGAACATCCCTGCTCTCTGGATTAAGCTTCTCAAAAATTGGCAATAGGAAGGTATGTGTCTTCCCTGAACCAGTCTTTGATTCACCCACTAAATCACGGCCAGAACGGACTACTGGAATCAATTTTTGCTGAACAGGTGTTGGCTCCTTAAATTTAATCTCATCGAGAGCCTCTTGAATGAATGTTTTAAAATTAAAATCTTTAAATGACATTGTTTACTTACTTCTTTTCTATCTAGTCTATCCCTACCATTATAACAGAAAAAGAGCATTTCTGCTCTTTTTCATTTATTTCATAACGTTTCCAAGAACCATCCAAAGGGTAATGGCACTTGCAAGTGCTCCAACTGTCCAAAGGAAAGCATCAACCTTCCACTCTGACCATTTCTCACCCTTACCTGAAAGACCACCCAATTCGAGGTGATGGTGAAATGGTGTCATACGGAAAATACGACGACCTTCACCATACTTACGCTTAGTATATTTGAAATAGCTGACCTGTAGCATGACAGAAACTGTCTCAAAGACATAAACCACACCAATCAAGGTAGTGTCCACTCCACGCGTAGAGCGATGGAAATAACGGCAAGCATGGCTCCAAGTGACAAGGAACCGACATCCTCCCATAAAGACCTTGGCTGGCTTGTGGTTAAAGACGAAGAAGCCAAGAAGAGCCCCAATCATAGTGATAATGATGGTCAAGATAGCGAACTCACCCTTGACAAAAGCGATAATCCCATAGGCAATCAAGCTGATAACCACAGAGATAGAAGCTAAACCATCAATACCATCTGTCAAGTTCACAGCATTTGAGAAACCGACAATCCAGAAATAGGACAAAGAGAACATAGAAGACACCGAGATGAATGGTTAATCCACCAATAACTAAGCTATCTGTCCCACTAGGGAAGTACGTGGATAAAGTAGAAAAGCAAACCCGCAATAATCTGCAAGGCCATCTTTTGCCAAGGTTTAAGTCCCTCATTGATTTGACGGAAAATCTTAAGGAAATCATCAAGGAAGCCGATAATACCATAAATCAATATTACAAAGAGAATCCCTGCTGTGGCACCATAGGCTTGGTGTCCCTCGCTAAAGACGTGGAAGTTGAAAATCAAGCTAACCAAGATCGCAACCACTAGGAAGACTGTCCCTCCCATAGTTGGCGTCCCAGCCTTAGCCAAATGCTGCTTCACATCTTCATGCATTTGTTGGCCACCGATTTTTCTTGATTTTGTAGTAAGTAATAAAGTGAGGCATGGCGAGCACCGTCAACACAAAGCGGCCACGCCTGCTATCAGACTCATAGTCATCTTAGTCTCCTAAAGTAATGGTAATCTTTTTGGTTTTAGACAGGGCTTCTCCTGCCGCAACACTTTGTTTGGTAACAGTCCCTGACTTGCCACCTTTATAAGTAATTTTAATGCCTTTCCATTTGGCAAAGGTTTCAACGTTCTTCTTGGTCCAACCATACATGTCTGGAAGTTCTGTGAACTCATTAGTCATGATTAGGATCTGCTCATTAGCTTTAATATTTTCTTTTGCATCTACAGAAACCTTTTCAATCTTATTGCCAACACCCAGAACAATCGGATGAACTAGGTTTTGGCGAAGAGTATTAGCTGTCTCTCCTTGTCTTACCAATGATATCACCAGTTTGGTAGCTAGTCTCTTCAGTCTTTCCACTCCTCAGAAACAGAAGTATCAAAGTAGCACCCATAGACATGGCTTCTTCTAAAACAGGGTTCACCACAGTCGCAAAGAAATTATTATTCAGGTCTTAGGCTCTTGAACAGTCACATACATGATGTATTCTGGATCTTCAGAAGGAACCATGGCTACAACTGAGTTGAGAGTCTCGTTAGTCCCAACTTTATAGGTTCCTGTCTTTTCATCGGGCACTTGGGCTGTTCCTGACTTAACCGCAACATCATTGTTACCAACCTGAATGATTGGTGAACCTTCAGATTTATTGTAAAGAGTACCGAACTCTGGGTCTGTGCCAACAGAAATCATATAATTACGAGTTTCAGAGGCGGCCTGCTTAGAGACAGGTTTGCCAATAACTTCTTTCTTGGCTGTACGAACAGTACCCTTATTAGTATCAGCAACTTGTTTTATAAATTGAGGCTCTAACATAATACCATTGTTAGAGATTGCGGTAAAGGCTCGAAGCATTTGGACTTGAGTTACTGAAATCCCTTGTCCAAAAGACGATTGGGCAATATTAACTGAGTTTCGAGAGACAATCCCTGAAGACTCGCCAACCATCCCAAAGCGGTTGGAATTCCAAATTTGTATAGCGATAGGTAGTTAGACCAGACTTTGTCTCCCATGGCTTGTTCCAGCATGGTCATACCAACGTTACTTGAATATGAAAACCTTGTGCAAATGACATCGTTCGACCTTTTGAGATACCTTCATTGATTGACCAGTCATTGATTTCAACATCGTCAACCTTAATACCGTTGGCATTACTATAGGTCGCATTCGGGTTGAAACTTCCATTATTGATAGCTGCTGACAAGAGCATCACTTTCATGGTTGACCCTGCTCATACTGAGCTTCATAGAGGCGGTTGACCCAGTCATAACCCTTTTAGCCTGTCCTTCTAGCGTATCCGAGTTATAGGTTGGACGTTGTGTCGTTGCAAGGATTTCACCTGTTTTCGCATTGACAACTGTTGCTGAAGCATTTATGCCTTTGGTCTGCTCCATAAAGGTATCCATCTGCGTTTCTAGGAAGGTTTGAAGGGGCCGACAAAGTCGTATAGATATTCTTACCATCGATTGCTTCTTTGGTAATCGTTTCCGTACCCAGAAGCGTATTACCGTCTTTATCCTTCTCATAGATAGCTTCCCATCTGTCCCAGTCAACAAGCTATTAAGCGAACGCTCCAAACCCGTTTGACCAATCAAAGAATAAGAACCATCTTTTTATTTTCAATAGCTTCGGCACGACCAAGAAACTCTGATGCAAGGTCCCATTAGGGTACATACGTGATGTTGTTGCCTCAAATGCCATCCCCTTAATACCTGCATCCTTAAAAGTCTTTTCAAGGTCCCTTTGACAGAGTAGGTGATTCCTTTTCCTTTAGTCCAAAGGATACTCTGATAGGCACCCTTGGTACGCAATTGAGCCAAAGTATAACTCTTTTAATTCCTAGCTTATCCTTTAAAATATCGGCAACCTTATCAAACTGACTCTCTTGTACATAGAGTTTTTCCCGAGTTGGTGACACATAGCTGGTAGACACGATTGCGTAAATGGCATAACTGGTTGAATCCTCAGCCAAAACATTTCCATTTCGGTCGTAAATCGTACCACGCTTAGCAGCCACTGTGGTCTTAGTGTTATAAGACTTAGCAGCCTGGGTCGACAAATCGACACCAAACTTACTGTCTGTCCCGATAATCACCACAAAGTTGATAATAAAAACAAAAAAGATAAAAATACTGAGAACCATCAGGTTCTGACCAACGTGCTGTCGGTTTTGAGCTGGCTTTCTCCTATCCCTAACGACATAGTTTAGAAATAAATGTTTAAGTTTTTCTTAATCTGTTCATTTGCTATTTCACACTCTTAATACTATCGTTATTAATAGACAGGCCTGCCTTATTAGCAATCTCTTTAATGTCAGAGTTAGTCAACTCATTAACCGCCTGCTTAGCATTGTTAAGCTCTGTTTTTTCGTCACTAATCTTGCGATTAAGGTCTGTGATTTGATTCTTGATGGCTTGATTACATCCTTGCAAATAGACGACTGAGATACTCATCACAATAGCTGTCAAAACAATTGCCGAATAGAAGGCCTTTTCCATACGCGTCATAAAACGAATATGGTTTCTAATGGCTCTATTAACAATCTGATGTTCCTTATTTTCCATAGTTACTTCCTGATTTTTTTAGCCACACGCAACTTAGCAGAGTGCGAGCGGTTATTGGCTTCTAATTCTTCCTGACTAGGTAGGATAGGCTTGCGATTAACCAGAGCTACCTTAGGTTGTAAGTCTTCGGGAATAAAGGGCAAGCCTTTAGGCACATCTACCGTGCTAGCTTCCTTAAAAAGCTGCTTAGTCAACCGATCCTCCAAAGAATGGAAGGTAATAACCGAAATACGACCATCTACAGCAAGTAAATCCAAGGCCTCTTGAATAGACTCATCCGCAGCACCAAGCTCATCGTTGACCTCGATTCGAATGGCTTGGAAAATTTGTTTGGCTGGATGGCCCTTCTTCTTTAATTCCTTAGCAGGCTTAGCTGATTTAATAATTTCTGCCAGTTCCGTCGTCGTCTCGATAGGTTTTACCTGACGTGCTTGCTCAATCTTACGTGCAATTTGTTTAGAGAACTTGTCCTCACCGTATTTGAAGAAAATACGCACTAAATCATTGTAAGGATAGGTATTGACCACATCATAAGCGGTCAGACTCGCCTCCTCATTCATGCGCATATCCAGCTTGGCATCCTGTTTATAGGAGAAACCACGCTCACGCTCATCCAACTGTGGGCTAGAGACACCCAAGTCATAGAGAATGCCATCAATTTCAGACACCCCCAAGGCTTCAAGGTTGGACTTGAGATTACGGAAATTATCCTTAATGAAGGTCACCATGCCCTTATCAATATAGTCCTTGAGACGCACTTGAGCATTATCAATAGCCTTTTGATCCTGATCAAAGCAGTACAAATGACCCTTTTCAGATAATTGCGACAAAAGATAAGACGAATGTCCTGCGCCACCCAAGGTCGCATCAACATAGATGCCATCAGGCTTGATATCAAGCATATCAACAGTTTCGTGTAAAAGAACGGTTACATGGTGAAATTCATTAGTCATAATTTTTATTATAGCATAAGAACAGAGAAATTGTCTCGACTTGAAAGTTGTTAGGAAGTCAAAATAAAGCTAGACCCTAGGCCTAGCTTTATGATTGATATATTAGTACTCAAAAATTAGTCTACTCTGTAATAATAACTTTTCTCTGAAGGCATCCCATTAGTCGCTAAAATTCGGTCCTTACTGTTATCTCCAGCATCACTTCCATCGCTAACCCCTTTAGGACAAAGCTCAATTGGGGTGTGTTACCTGTCGGAATGGAATCAATATAAGTTAAACTATATATCCCAGACACATATTGACTTTGTGAAACCTTATCAATTGGATAAGCATTCCCCCAAAGTTCCAATTGTCCATCCGAAGTAATTTTGATGGTCATTCCATTTGAGGACTTCCATGTGCCTACAGCTGACTTATAGTTACCATTTTTCAGTTCATCAGCCTTAAATGAGCTTGAGCTTGTTTTATCTTCCAATGATGTTTTAGAACTACTATTACTTTCATCACTACTCAAATCCTCCCAATCCCAACTAGAAAGATCTGCTTTTCAGCACCTGAATCACTGTCGTTTTTGACAAGAGAGGCCGTCATTATTAAAGTGGTAACCTGAACCACCGCCTGCCGTGGCACCGACACTACCATAGTAGCTAAACGTCTTATCCTTGAGGTAAGCCAAGGTCATACGCTCACCTAACATTCCAATTGCAAACCATCAGTCAGACGAATCACCTGGACCATCATCCTAGAAATAGTGTAGATATCCGTAATCATATAGTCTTTAAAGACATTTCCATTTAAAAGCAAACACCAACTCGTCAACCCCATTACCATCCATATCATAATAAGCATAGACAGTGGACGCCGGATTTGTTTGAGAACGAGCATAGGTCACCACCAAAGGATTAATTGAAGCGTCAGTTTGATTGTCAGCTACAGCTGTTTGATACTTGTGATAATGTCATAAGCAGAGGTATCTACTTCTATTCACTTGAACTTGAGTCTTCGCTTTCGCTCCCGTCTGATTGGGACTGCTCTACTGATGAGGCAGAATTTGTTTGTGATAAATGATTAGACTGATTTGAACAGGCTACCAAAGGGCTAGGCTAGATAGCCAGTTACTAATAACAATATTTTCTTTTCATGATAATCTTTCTCATTCGGTTGCAGTAGAGCTAATATCTGAGCCGTAGGCAGGGTCTATATAGCTTGGGGTATCACTATTTGAGTCGGTATCAGTTGTTGGTGGCTCATAGTGATACCGAGGAGCTTGAGGACGAAGATTCACTTGAGCTTGTTGAAGATGACGATGAACTAGAGCTAGATGACTTGGACGAAAACTTGGCTTTGCTTGATGATGACTACTTAGTAGCTACCTTGACTTGTACCTTAGCACGATTGTGCGTGGGCTGCAAAAAGACGATTTCCAAAGCCAAAAGGATAGCCGGTAGGGTAAAAGCCAAAATAAGGTAATGTTTTACTTTGAAATGACGAAGTAGTTTCATAGAGTATTCACATTTCTTAAATATAATTTTAGTATCAATTAGTCTTAGATAAAATTATATCAGAGGGATTAAAATGTGCAATATTGACATAGAGATTAGGGGATTAGAGAAACCGACTTCAAAAGAATTCAAAAATTGGTTTGATTACCTACACATTATTCAAAATCCATTAATCGAGCAATTCATTTCCTAAAGCATCTTGATGGTATTTCGTACCTGGTTTCGAAGTAAATATCATAATACCGAGAACAATATTCCATACGAGATTGACCGCTAAGAGTTGTTAAATGGGGACTCAACTTTAGTTGGCTTACATAACAAAACAAGTAAAATAATCCAACCTACAAACGGAATAAAAATAGTAAAAATATAAGGCCATGTATATCCAGTATCATGCAAACTACCAACTATTACAGCAAGACCTGGTAAGAACTCACCAATTGTATAGACCCACATGATAAGTCCAAGGATGAGTGAAATGATTGCCAGAGCACTTGAACCAATTGAAGAAGAAATTATTCCAACAACTGCTACCACTATATATGGGCACCATGTAATCAGAACATTGACCAAATAGGTAAACCAATAATCTGAGCAGCTTGAACGTCCCGTGAAATCGACACAACCCATCCAATATTTTTTAGAGAATTTCTCTATTGAAAACTACAAATACTCAATACTTACAAATCCCTTTATATCAATATTTAAAAAAGTGAAACTTTCATGAGAATAGACTAAAAGCCATAAAATTGGGGTGAAATTGACACAATTAACACCATAAAATAGACTAGCAATTATAATTGAATACAAAAATTATTATCAAAATAATATTACTATTTTCGATAAAATTTAGGTATCCAAAAAGCAGACTCCAAAGGTCTGCTTTTTACTATCAGCCGCTGACTGAGCTTGTGCTTGAGCTTCTTGATTATTTTTAAATGTTGCTTTTGCGGATGCAAATTGTTCTGCGGTAACTAACTAGGGCTGTGCCTGACTGGCTATTGTCATAGTAGTATTATCAACACTATCAGCATGTGCTTCTTCTTCTTGACTAATGATACCTGTCGCAAGGACAGCTGTCGCCAAAGAAACTGATGAAATGATTTTCTTAGAATTCATCCTAAACTCCTCTTGACTTTTAAACATTAAAACTCCCACTAATTATCCCCCCGAAAATTTGTCAAGACTTTTTTGGGTATTTTTTGAAAAATTTAATAGATTATTTTTAATATATTTTCATTTTTTCAGGAAAACAATACTCTTCTAATCTAGAATTTTATTACTGAATTTAAATATAATAAAAAACGCCAAGTATAACCTGACGTATGAAATCACCTCATTTCTTAGCTTTGTATACACGAAGCTTTTTATTGGTCTTTAAACATCACCAAAGCTCCTCATTTTTGATGCCCCCAATATATCAGAAGCGTCTTACTCTAGCAAACTGACCAAAAAAGCCCCTCATGGAGCTTGATGGGTTATTCTCTAATTTGACCTTGACCGTTAATATAGAACTTGGTTGAAGTTAGGGCCTCAAGTCCCATTGGTCCACGGGCGTGCATTTTTTGGGTTGAGATTCCGATTTCAGCACCCAATCCAAAGACGAAACCGTCTGTGAAGCGGGTTGAGGCATTGACATAGACAGCTGCAGCGTCAACATCGTCTTGGAATTGCTCAGCACGACTGATGTCCTGAGTCACGATAGCTTCTGAATGTGATGTCGTGTAAGTATTAATCCAATTAATCGCCTCATCAAGGCGTCTACTACTTTAACAGACATGATATAGTCAAGAAACTCTGTCGCAAAATCTTCTGGTGAAGCGGGTACAGCTTTTTCCATAAGTTTCAAAGCCGTTTCATCCGCACGGAACTCAACAGCCTGAACTTTTGAAATAGCTTTTTCTAAATTAGGCAAGAAGTCTTCCGCAATATCAGCATGAACAACGAGAGATTCTGCAGCATTACACAAACGCTTGGTCGCTGTGTTTTGGCATTGATGACAATCTGTGTCGCCATATCTAAGTCAGCATATTTATCCACATAAATATGACAGTTACCAACACCCGTTTCGATGACTGGAACCTTGGCTTTTTCTTTAACCGTTTGGAATGAGACGGGCTCCACCACGAGGAATGAGCAAGTCTACATACTTGGTCGCCGCCATGAGTTCCTCTGCTACCTCATGAGAGGTGTCTTCAACAAGCTGAACGGCATCTGCTGTGATACCTGCATTTTCCAAAGCCTTACGGGCTACTGTAACCAAGGCCTTGTTGGAATTGATGGCATCACGACCTCCACGAAGAATGATGGCATTATTGGTTTTAAAGGCAAGGCTAAAGGCATCGATTGAGACATTGGGACGGCTCTCAAAAATCATAGCAATAACACCCATAGGAACACGCTTTTGAACAATTTTAAGACCATCTAGATTTGTATAACCACGAACTACTTGGCCGATGGGATCTTGGAGATCTGCGACTTGACGAACACCCTCAGCAATCCCTGCGATACGGTCTTCCGTTAAGAGCAAGCGATCTTGCATAATCTCTGAAATACCATTTTCCTTGGCATTTGCCATATCCTTAGCATTTTCAGTGATAATATAGGCACTCTCAGCTACTAGAGCTTTAGCTACCTGATTTAAAAGGTCGTTTTTAGCTGCTGTTGACAATTTAGCAATCTGACGACTCGCCACTTTGGCCTGCTGGCCCAATGTATCAATGTATGTCATATTAGTCCTCCTGTTTAAAAAGTGTACCGATTTTGGCTCCTTCTAGGACACGAAGGATGTCACGTGGATTTTCACCATTCATCAAAACCATTTGGCTATGATTTTCAAAAACCATCTGGGCGGACTTAATCTTACTCATCATACCACCCGTACCAAATTTACTACCGGCACCACCAGCTGAGGCTAGAATTTCCTCGGTAATCTCTGGTACATAGCTACGAAGGGTCGCATCCTCATAAACATTTGGGTTCTTATCAAAGAGCCCATCAATATCTGACAGCATGATAAGTAGGTCTGCACCAACAATCTTAGCAACGATAGCAGACAAGCGGTCATTGTCTCCAAACTTAGTTGCATGGTCCATTTCATCTACGCTGACAGCGTCATTTTCATTAACAACTGGAACTACTCCAAGCTCGAAGAGGCTTCAAAGGCATTGATGGCATTGGCCAAACTCTCAGGATACTCAACCACATCACGCGTCAAAAGCAACTGAGATACCTTGGTTTGGTAATGTGAAAAGACCTGAGAATAAAGGCTCATCATGGCCACCTGCCCTACACTTGAGACAGCCTGTTGCTTACCAACTTCTGCTGGGCGTTTCTCAAGGTCTAGAACATTTAGACCAAAGCCCATGGCACCAGAGGATACGAGGACAACCTCAATCCCTTATTATGCAAGCTAGAAATGACAAAAGCTAAGCTGATCGATTTTTTCAAGATTAATTTTCCCTGATGGCAAAACCAAGGAGCTGGTCCCGATTTTGATAACTAGGCGTTTTACTGAGTCAAAATTTCGTTTCATGTTTATGATTATACACTAAATTCAGGTATTTTAACATATATAATGCATAAGTTTACACATCCAGTATTATCCATCAAAAAAGAATCCCTCCAATCAGAGAGACTCTTTAAACAATTTGACCTAGGTAAAAAACATAGTTCTAATGCGTTTCCAACGTCTACGATCAACAAAAAGATAAATGATTAGAGCAATTAAAACTAGAAGTCCAGTTGCTATAACATTAACAACTAGGGCAATCCAGAACTTACTTGCAAAGAAGACAATACCTCCTAGCAAGGCAGCGATGAAAATTGTAAGAATAAAGATACCCATATAGAGCCACTGTCCGCCACCCCGATTGAAGAGCTGGTGACTTCCTGCCAATTCACTTCTAACAATTTAAGGTCACGTTCAAAGAAATAGCCACCTACAAGATAGGTTGTCGCAAGGAAACCAATGATGAAACTCAGTACTAAAACCGGATGGAGATGTGCAAGGAATATTAAACCAAGTCCTCCTAATAAGAGGGAAACACCGACTTGCAAGCCATAGAAAATCCAAAACTTTTGACGAAGATAGTCACCCGTATTGATTGGCAGGCTACGAATAAAGTCAAAGTTTGTTCCCTCTAAGGATGTTGCTACCCCAAGAAAACTTGTTGGTTGCGCTGAAAAGAAACCAAAGGCAATTCCGATAAAAGCATGAGCCCGAAATAGTCTGGACCTAAATCTTTCAAAAAGAACGCACCTCCACCCAGCATGATCATATCAAGACTGGTACCACATAGGTATTGATAATGAGGGTTGAGTTTCCCAAAGTAGATAAATGATGGCGAACCAAGACCTGTCTTTGACTTCGAGTAACAACTTTTACCTGAGTCTTTCTAGCCTTTTTGTTATAAATGGCTTCGTGGAAATAACGAGGCATTCTGACTTTATAAAACCAAAAGCCCAAGATAAGCACTAAGATAAGAGGAAGATAAAAATTTAGTAGAGCCTCCGGAGATAGAGGAGCAGCTACCACATCATAGTAACCTCTTAGATAAGGCAACAAAGGAAAATCAATATGTCCAGCACCCTTAACATAACCATTAAGAAAACCAACCATCATGATAGGCAACATAATCAATAGGGTTGACAGGGTCATCAAAATGGTTGAATAGAGCTTTTTATGAGAACTGCGAACAATCAGCGTTCCAATACTATTAGACAGAATCACTGAAAAAACGAGATTGATAAAGAGAGAAACGATAAAGGATAGCAGCCCCACGACTATCCCCAGCGGGCCAATAAATTGCCAGTAAGCTAGGATAAGAAGACTAAGGATAGGCACCATGAAGGTCATCCCGACCATAGAACCTGACAAGGTCTTGGCCAAAAAGACTTCTGATGGCTTTAAGGGAAGAGGCAGATAAGCCTTGCTATCCTTACTATCGTAAAAGGTACTATAAAGAGCCGTGAAGGTCTGGAGAAGCCCCATGACTGAAAAAGTCAAAGAGATATAGGGTTAAGACTCCAGGATTGGCCTTATAATCGACACCTACAAAAAGATAGCTATATACAACCGTAAAAATAATTAAAATCAAGAGTTGTTGTCTAAGCATGGCATTAACGATGGAGAAATTAGCTCTTTTTCTTTTTCTCCTGACGTTTCTGTAGGTTAGTTACTGCTTGAGGATTTGCATAGAGGAGATTGATTTTAAAAAGCTCCCAAACATGGTTCCAGTTCATGACTATACCTCCTCAATCTTACGTCCAGCCATTTCCAGATAAATAGTTTCCAAATCCTTGTCAGGGTACTGAGACTTAAGTTCAGCTAGAGACCCTTGGAAGATGAGTTTTCCTTTCTTCAAAATAGCAATACGATCACAGAGCTGCTCAGCTACACTTAGAACGTGGGTTGAAGAAGAGGACACTATTACCCTCCTTAGCATGGTTACGCATGGCTTCTTTCAAATCATAAGATGCCTGTGGATCCAGACCAGTCAGAGGCTCATCCAAAACCCAAATCTGTGGATTAACCAAAAGGGCACCGATGACAACAACCTTCTGACGCATACCGTGAGAGAAGGAAGAAATGAGGTTATAGCGACTTTCCGTCAAGGTCAAAGGTAGCCATAAGATTAGTCAAACGTTCCTCGACTTGACTAGCTTCCAAATCATAGATACGTGTCAAAGAAGTACCAATAGTCATTGGCAGTCAAATTTAAGAATAGGTCTGGTGAATCTGGCACATAAGCGATTTTTTTCTTGATGGCATCACGATGTTGACTGAGGGCCATATCATCGACGTAAACTTCACCGTAGCTAGCTTCAATGATAGACGTCAAAATGGAAATAGTCGTGGTCTTACCAGCCCCATTGTGACCAATCAGACCAAAAATCTCACCATCTCGAATCTCGAGGTTAAGATCTGAGAGAGCATCTTTATCTTCATAACGTTTCGTTACGTGTTCAAAACGAATCATCTTTTATCCTTTCTTGAGAATCTATTTAACAATAGTCTCATTTTACACTTTATATTAGATTATAAATTAGAGTTATTACCTTGTTTTTTATGGACAATACTCTAATAATATCAGCACTAGTTTTAGATAACGCTGTTTTGTTATCTTCTCGTTTATTGTATCATTTCAAAGGTACAATTTCAAGAAAACGTTTGTAAAAACGGGACAATTTTGCATTCGGTCTTTGATAATGCTAAACTTATAGTATTTAGAACAATAGGAGGAAAATCACTGGTGCCAACTGGAATTATCATCAACTCGCTATCTATTATTTTAGGAGGAATCGCTGGAGGGTCTCTTCGGGGACTATCTCAGAGACGATTTCAAGGAAAATCTTAACCTTATCTTTGGCCTAGCCTCTATGGTTATGGGGATTAGCGCTATTATGAATATGGTTAATATGCCTGCGGTTATCTTTGCCGTAGTTATCGGTACCATCGTTGGGCTGGCCCTAAAATTTGGAAACCTCATCAACAAGGGAGCTGGGCTTATGGAAAAAGGCTTGTCCAAGATTACACCAAGCAAACAAACAGGGTTAGCTCACGATGAGTTTTATGCGCAGCTCTTGACAGTTATCGTCCTTTTTTGTGCAAGTGGTACAGGAATTTACGGTAGCCTTGAGTCTGGGATGACAGGCGATGCTTCCATCTTGATTTCCAAATCTATCCTAGATTTCTTTACGGCTATGATTTTCTCTTGTTTCCATTCTCCTCCTCAACAACAACAAAAGCCATGATTGGAGACTTTAAGGCTTGCGGGGGCTTCCTCATGATTGCGACTGGTTTTCGTATTATGAAACTGCGTCAATTCCCAACAGCAGATATGATTCCAGCCATGATTCTGGTTATGCCTATTTCCTGGGCCTGGGTCAATTGGGTGGTTCCTTTGATTAGTTGATATTAGGATTAAAATAAACTAAAACCGTCAGTCTCATGCTGACGGTTTTTATCTCTATTTATTGCTATTATGGATCCTAACTATTAAAAACTAGTAATGTTTGTGGCAGTTAATTCTAATTTTTCTAACCTTGTTTAGACTAAGATGAGTTTGTTATAATAGCCCTTGTAGGACTAAGCAACCTACAAGATACTTTTTTTCATAACTATTTCCATCCTCTAATATTTTAACGAACTTACAATACTGATGGAAATCTATCGAAAAGACTGGTGTGTGCACACCGGTCTTTTTTGGTGGGAATTAAGACACAAAAAACCACTCTTTCACTATGAAAGAATGGTTATGCTATAGCTTATACTTCTACGACTTCCAAGTTTTTTCCACCTAGGAGAATAAGGTATTTATCAATCTTATCTATTTGATAGGCTTGGCTAAGTGCTTTAGCATAAAGGCTCATTTGCCCTTTGTAACGTTCCTTAAGTTCACTAGGATGAGTGAAGCGGTCCGTCTTATAGTCAAAGAGGACAATACGGTCTTCAAGAAGAAGGTAGCCATCGATGATACCACGGACGACAAAGTCTTCTTTACTGGCGGGATCTTCTGCCAACATGGCAAATGGCGCTTCGCGGCGCAACTTACCACGGTTAGCTAGAATGAGCTTCCCAAGTTCGGTGTCAAAGAAGCCTAGTAGCTTTTCTAACTGCACGCGCGCCTTGACTTGATCATCTGCCGATACCCGACTCAAGGCCTGTGTTAAATCTTGGAGGGTCACCTTGTCAGAAAGAATCAAGCGTTGCATGAGTTCATGGGTGGCTGAACCAACTGCAGCTCCAGTGACCTTAGTTTTTTGCCCAAAGTCTGGAAGCTCAAAGGTAGTGGTAGTCTCAAGAGGTTGCACTTCCTCTTTCTTGTCCATAATATCCACCCCTTCGGTATCCATGACAGGTTCGTAGAAGGCTTTGAGCTGGCTCGGCGTACGCACAGATGGCAGGTCAATCGCCGGTGCATAAAGCTGGTTGAGTTTTCAACACTTTCTAAGACAGTTAGGGCACGCTTAATGTCTTCCGTCTGGCGATTGTTAGATGATCATCAGCATCTACTGCTGCCTTGACTTCAACCTGTCCAATAGCCTCTGGCGTCAACTCCTCATGCCTCAACAAAGCGAACAGTAAACTTGAGGTCCTTTCTCATAAAGGCAGTATCCAAAGCCATAACCCAATCCTGATAAGTAGCAATTTGGTCACGTAGAGCTACTGGTAGGCGATTATTTTCAACATCTGTGCCAAATTGCTGGGTTAATTTTTCCTTACTGCCCTACCAACTAGGTAGAGTTTCTTCTCTGCACGTGTCATTGCCACATAGAGTAGACGCATCTCTTCTGAAATACTTGCCTGCGCTCTTCCCTACGATTTTCCGAAGGTCAAGGTCTCAAGAACAACATTTAACTTAGGCAAATTGGTGTTTTATCTGGTCTTTGAGGTCAGCTAGATACTTAATACCAAGCCCTTTTCACGGTTGATAATGTACTTACCGCTCAGGCCATCCTTGCTGTGACCAATGAACTTGCGATTCATCTGCAAGACAAAGACATACTTAAACTCTAGCCTGGACCTTGTGAATGGTCATAAGGCTAACGGCATTTTTGGGAACCAAATCTGTCACTTCCTCTAGGTCGTTACCGCTAGCAATAATCTTATCAATCATGCCAATAAAACGAGAAGCCCCTTAAATCCTGTCTTTTCATAAGCATTAGCGCAAAGGCAAGGGCATAAAGGCCTGCGTTGCTCAGCTCTGGAAGACCTCCGACGTAATCATAATAGAAACGGTCGTCGTAAATCTTCCAGATGAGGTCATAGAGCGAGTGCCACTTACTGTAATCACGCCAATCTGCCAGAGTCTTAGTGAAAAGAGTCAACTTGGCCTCAAGTCCTTGCGTCACGACTTCGGATGAAGTCCTGATTTAGTATGAGCTGCAAGAAGCTTGTCATAGAATTGTCCTTTGTCAGCCTGAACTGCGAAATACGAGTCAGGTCATCCTCGTTGAAGTTAAACATAGGTGAACGAAGGAGAGCAACGAGAGCATAATCGTTAAGAGGATTATTGATGGCACGAAGGGTGTCCAACATAATCATAACTTCTAGTGACTCTAGGTAGCTTGACTTGTACTCGTCAGGTACCAAGGGAATTCCGTGCTCCTCAAAGCTTGCCATCAAGTCCAGATAGGGTGTTACGGTTCGGTGCTAGGGGTGATGTCCTCAAAACGTACACCCTGCTTATGAAGTTTGATATTTCTTTGATAACCAAGGAAATCTCACCGCTGCTGATAGCTTGATCAGGACCTTCTTCATCCTCCTCGTACTAGATTCATCACTATTATAAATCAGAACCTCAGTTTCATTTTCAGGATGGGGTTCTTTTGCTTGCTCGACTACCTGCTACCAACATATGCGTCTTGTCATCAGAGGATATCTCCGATTTCCTGATCCAGAGGTGGCTAAAAACACCATTTGTCGCATCAAGGACTTCAGATTGACTACGAAAAGTTCTCTTTAAGGAGAATCTTACCTGCATCAGGATTTCAAGGAAAAGCTGAAACTTATCATTAAAAATCTGAGGGTCTGCCTGACGGGAAACGATAGATGGATTGTTTGATATCTCCCACCATGAATCGGTTGTGGCCGTTAGAGAGGAGTTCCAACATGCGTTCTTGAGTATGGCTATTGTCCTGATAACTCATCCACCATAACTTTCATGGGTAACGGTCCGGTAGCTGACTGCCACCTCTGATTTTCTTCCAAAATACGGATAGCAAAGTGGGCACATATCCGAGAATTCAAAGGTATTTTCCTGAATCTTTGCCTGTAAATACTCGATCCGAAAAAATCAAGTACAAAGGGACTGAAGTAGCTCCAACATAGGTAGGATATCATCATTATGCTTGGCCAAAACCCTCCAGAACGGTTGAGCTGAGTATCGACCTCTCGCAACTGAGCCACAAACTCATTTTTGGTCTTGTTGTATGCTTCCTTGTAGGCCTTGAGTTCCTCGTCTTTAGGACGGGTCATATTGGTCAAACCAGTACCTGACAGAGTCAATAGTTGTTTGAGGAGGTCCTCCATATCAGTTTGGTCATTAATCAAGGAGCCCCTCAAGAAGGCTAATGGCATCTGACACATTATTCAGATACTTGGCCTTGGCAAATTCACGCTGAGCTATACCTAAATGGTCTCTTTAAGAAAGCTAGGAAATCAGCCAACAATCCATCTTTAAGACTGTCTAAAAAGCTCATTTTTAGCCGTTCTGGCTTAGCCTCATCTGTCCTTTCAAGAGATTTTGACGTAGCCATTTTTCAGGATCTGCAGTAGCCTGAGAAAAAGCTGTAAATATCGTAAACTAAATCACGAAAAGCCTTGCTAGTTTTGCTATGTCCAGTGAAATTACGGACCAATTTTGAAAAAGTTGGGCATCCTTTCCCTTGCTATAATCATTGAAGAGATCAGCATAAACTCTCATTTTTCATAAGGTCTGCTCAGCAAGGTCTGTCATGATACGGGTAGGTGACACACCCAAGATAGCCATACTGATTGACCAATTTCTGGGTGAAGGCATCCATAGTTCCAATATCAGCCGTCCCAATCTTGGCAATCTGGTCTGAAAGAAAGGCACGCTCTTCATCCGTCTTAGCCTGTCCTAAATGCTTTGTCAGCTTTTCCAGACGCTCCCTTTAACTCACCTGCAGCTTTTACCGTAAAGGTTGAGATAAAGAGTTGGTCAATGCCAACGCCACGTCAATCATATCAAGGATACGTTCAACCATAACAAAGGTTTTTCCTGATCCAGCCGAGGCAGATACCAAAATATTAGTACCATTACTGTAAATGGCCTCAATCTGTTCTGGTGTTAACTTGCGATTTGTCAGAAGCTGCTTCTTGGGCAATGCGTTCCTTAATCTCTGTTGGACTTAAAAGCTTTAGTCAACATGGTTATCCTCCTGGTCTTTTTGTCTACTCTCACAGCATGATCAATGACTGGAAAGGAGATAGTATTTTCAGAAACTTGCATCTGATTCTTGTCATCACTTTTGCCATCAGCTCCAAATAGGCTTCCTTCTTGCCCTTTTGGGTAAACGCAAGAGTTTTCGAGCCTGTCCCATGTGGCGGTCGGCCTCAAAATGAGTAATTGCCTTGATTTGATCCCTTGGACAGACTTGCCATCCTCGGTATAAGGATTGACGCAAAATTCCCGCTTCGAATAACTTCAGCAGCACTTGTGAAGAGCTTGATATTGTAGTCTAGCAAGGTTTCTAGGTCCTCCTTGTCATAGGTGACAGTCTTTTGTAAATCATAGTTCCCACCAGCCAAATGCTCTGTTTCTGAAGCCACAAAAAGTCCCTTATAGGTCAATTCCTTATGAGCCTGAGCTGCTAGCTTATCCAGACCAAACTGAGCTAAGTTAAGCTGTGGGTCCTGCATGTGAAGATACATAGCACCAAAAAGTTGATCAGCATCAACCTTATAGGTTTGACGGAGAGCCCAGATAGGTCACCAATTGCGGACTGAGGCCATTGTAGAATTTCTGAATATCAAAGACATTTTACCTGTTTTATAGTCAACGACACCCAGAGCCCCATCCGTTAAACGGTCCACACGGTCAATAATCCCTGTAATCTTGATGCTATTTGCTAAAAGCAAGTCAAACTTGGCTTCCTCACGCTCAACCTTAACAGCCGCATTATCACGCAAAACACTGGCAGTTGATCGGGCGATATCTTCCAAAATCTGACGAGACAAGCGACTCTCTTGGTCCTCTGTATAGAGAAGTTCAAAGGGTTGTTCCTGATTGGTCTGAGCAATAGCCTTTTCCAATTTATCATCGAAGTTTTCTGACGAAGAATCACCCATCACACGCTCAAAGACTCGGTGTAAATAAGTCCCGTGGTGTCGAGCATCCGGATGGATAGACTCTAGCTCCTCAAGTTCCAAAACATATCGCAAGAAATAAAGATATTGGTTGTTATAGAAGGTTGTCAGAGCCGAGGCTGATAATTTCAGTGGTTCCTCCCCCGGAAAGACTAGCTGCATGACCTGATCATCCACCTTGGTTGTCGTCACATCGTCAATCACATTTGGAATCAAGACTTGGTCCTTATCAAGTCGCTTACGGAGATAACGCACAGCAACTGACCAGAAAGTCTGCGTTTCCTTGTCCAAATCAGCATCTAGATGACTACTGTTAAGGGCAATGACAGTCGACAGAAGGTCTCTATAGTTCCCAATCTGGTCCACCCTTAGCCTCGAAACGATTACGTCCCTTTTCAACCAAAGGAAGACCAAGGTCAAGCAGCTCCTTCAAATAAACCGACATGTCATCCTGTGTCTCATTGAGAATTTGTGGCTGACTAAGCACCAATTGTTCACTAGCCGCATTAAAAAGTGACATAGCCACGAAATGCCCCCGCTGACTATTGCTCTGCGTAACAATATCCAAACTTCTGTGCTCGTCCGTAGCTTCATTGATACGACTACGTTCCTCGTCAGACAAGGAGACTCTTATTTTGCCCTACTTTTGGAAAATGTGACTGGGTCATCCCCAAGGCAAAAACATAAGGAGCAGAGTGTGGTTGAATCAAATCGTATTTTCTTCACATTGACCACATCAACAGTGGCTGGGACCGTACGGTAATCACAGGCCAACATTCCTGAACGCAAGATAGACAAAAAGTCGTCCACTGAGAGCGATTCGTCTCCAAAGATAGTCTCAACCTGCTCCAAGAGTTGTGTGAAAGCCTTCCAGACCTGTTCATTCTGTTCTTTTTCAGCTTCACTGGCCTTGGTGGACAATTCAAACATCTGACTTGGCACTTGCACAGCCTCTAAAAAGACCACAAGTTTTTTGAGCAGACTAGACCCCTTCTGTTTGCGACTGTTAAGCAACTTGTCCAAAGGCTCTACCAGTTGTGACCTCAAGGCATTGAGCTGGTCCAAATCATACTTATCACGACTATTAGCCGTGAAATCAGAAAGGAACTTGTGACGCCCCTTGATATCTGCAAAATTGACATAATACTCAAAAAGGTCTAAATCCTCTTGAGCAAAACCACCATAGAGACCGGATTTTATGAGATTAAGTAAATCCTCAGCACGGTAATTGTAGCGTTTGATCCGCTCCAAGGAATCCACAAACTGCACCAAAGGATGGCTAGACATGGTTTCTTCCTTACCGAAATAATAGGGAATATCAAATTTTCGAAAAATCTGACCCACCTGAAGCTTATAACTCTCCTCATCACCTAGCAAGACCAAAATATCCTTGTAACGCTTGCCATCTGCCAGCAACTGGCGAATACTCTTAGCAACCTGGGCCACTTCTTCCTTTTGGTTGACCACTTCCCAAACCTTCAGGGCATGCTTATCCTGCTCAGTTACCGTCTCATCTACCGTACTAAAGTCATGACGGCTCTCCAAAAGACGACTAATACGTGCAAAAGAAGGATTCCCCTCTTTGTCTGTCGTCACGTAGTCGGGTGTCACCTTATAGGTCTGAGCCAGAGTTCTCAGAAAATCCACTGAAGCTTGATAAACATTGCCATAAACAAAATTGGCCTTATAAGCTTTTTGACTAGTATAGGTCCCCACTACAATCTGGTGGCACTTATCATTCAAGAGGGCAACCAGAGCCTCCTCCTCGGCAGAGAAACGCGTAAAGCCATCAATGACCAAAACCGTATTACTCAGTGCCTTATCCAGATGTCCTGAGGTAATTTCCTTGAAGAAGGCACTAAGTTTTGATTGATTGTCAAAATCTCCTGCCAACAAGAGATCCTGAGCCGCACTGAAAATCCTTACCAAATCCTCTTGTTTCTCAACCTGATCCAAATGCTGCAAATCCAATACTGTCATATTGGCCTGCTGCAACTCTTTGTAAAGGTCTACCAATTGATTAATAAAGTTACTATCCTTGCGCAAACGGCCATAAACCTTGAGCTCATCATCGCCCATATGCGACAACACCTTATAAAAAATCATGGCCAGACCAGTATCATCCAACTGAGTCTTTGGGTTACTCGTATTGAGAATAAAATACCTAGCCATCTGAGTAAAACGAGTCACCGTAATCTCAAAAGATGCTGACTGAGGCAGGTATTCTAAAACCTTTCGCTCCTTTTCAAAGGACAGGGCACTAGGAGCAATATAAAAAACCCTCTTTCCCTTTTGAGCATAGCTAGACGCCTGCTCCGTCAGAATTTCTGTTAAATCCTGAGACATATCCGTATAAAGTAATTTCATAAGACGTCCCTTTCTTATCTCTACACCAGTCGTTCGGCTAAGCAAGAATTTCCATTCACTTAGTGCTAACAACCACTAATCCTTGCTATTATAACACAGAATGAAGCAACAATCAGACTCCTCCCTCATCCCTTTCTAGCCCTCTGGCCTATGGGCCAGGCATAAGCTTATCTCCTACAGGAAAAGCCCAAAATATCTGGTCCTCTAGCCAAAAAAAGAACCAAATCAAAAGATTTAGCACCACAACTTTATTTAAAAATTAATTCCTGTTCTAGTAGGAAAAAAGAGAGTGATACCGAACAGCTTTTCAAAAACTCTCCCTTGTCCTACTCCCTCGAGTATTAGTTGATTTAAAAGACTTGATGACGTTAGGAATCCCAGAGCTCTTGTCCCTCCTGAAAATAGATTGAGCCTATCTTATCACAGGGATTGAGATAAAACAATAGGTATTATATTAATCAGAGGTTCCCTCCACTAACTTAATTAATCACATTTTCACCAACATAAATAATTTCTAAATTACCCAAGGAAACTTCCCCTTTAATGTATAAATCCTTGCTAGTCAAATTGCTTGGATTTTCCTGGTGTTGAATAGCCGAGAGCGAGTTGTCCACATTAATATGTACCCGCCAATCACTGGGCACATAGAGACTCAGACTTCCCAGAGAAACGTCCACATCAAACTGGGCAGACGGGCCCTTCAATACGGCAGTTATCAAAATAAACCGAGGCTTCTCCCAGACTTACATCTGCACTTCCATGAGTAAAGTGTTGGTCATTGAGATATCTGATCACCGTTGAAAAAGTCACATCAATATCATTACCACCATTATTAGCGTCTGAGCCAGTAGAACCCAATCCAAAACGATTCTTTGTTTTACTAGAAGAATTGAAGAGAATGTTCAAGCCAATAACTGCAAGAACAGAAGAAAAAATAACGACCGAATTAGATACTGGAAGAAAATGGAACTGTCCATTGAGTGAAAAGAGAGCCAAAACACCATAGATGAATCCCCAACCAAAGTGGTGTTTCAAAAAACTAGAAAGGGACAAAATAGCCAGTAAGACTACCCAGGCCAACATCCAAATACTAATTTCCCATTTTATAAAGTAGTCTTGTACAATTACCAAAGCTGCCAAAAGGATCAAGAGGATCCCAATTAATTTCTTTCTCATTATCTTACCTCATTTCGTTTAGTCGTTCTTTTAAAACTTGATAGTAGCGTCTTGATACATGGACCTGCTTGTGGGTCTGATAGAAATTCACCGTGCTGGTCCCTGAAAAAGACTTCTCCAAAGAATAAATCTGCTTAGCATTAACAATCGTCGATTTGGAAATCCGACAAAAGGCAATCGGAAGCAGCTCTTCTGTTTGACCTCAGAGGCCTCGTCCTTGGTATGCCCATAAATTCTCTCTCCATCTGTTTCAAAAAAAGAAGCGTTTCCAAATCCAGAAAATATTCGCTACGATCTTTATAAAAAGGCTAAAGGAGCCAACAACTTTTGCTTTAAAATGGACTCTTGGAGCTGTGCTATTTCTTCTGTTAATTGAGGAGCTCGAATCAAGATTTCAGGCTCATCTATGGATGGGTCCAATGCGATTCTAACTTTCATAATACTCCTTTCCTGTCCTTTTGATGGTTCCATTATAACAACTGCTTTACACAAAACAAGGCCTTTTGGGTAAGTGTAAAGTTTAGACCCTAAGAGGTAAAAACAGACAAACAAAAGAACCTGGCAATTACCAGGCTTTCATTTTTAGTAGAGAGGGCTACCCTCCTAATTGTAATCAGTTTAACAATGACTAGCTCTATGAGAAAACAACTACTATTTCACAGTATCTTCACGACTCACTTTTTGTGATTCGATAGCTTTACCATTGATATGGTAGTCGCTGTAGTTAGAACTGCTACCACTAGAGTCACTATCGTCACCAACATATTCCACATTACATGACCATGAAATTTTGTCTTTAATATCTCCTGATGACTTGAGCTTCGAATCATAGCCATAAAAGAAATTATAGACTGCCGTGAAAGTTACTTTAAAGTTCTTTTCACCAGTCTGAACGACTTTAGTTACATCAACATCTGAGAAAGTAATACTATCAGCGGAACGGTTCTTGGCTCCCGTAGTATTTTTATCGATATCAGCCGTTACATCCTTATACATGGTATCATCAGTATCATTAAGGAAAATGTCAGAAACACCATCTGGGGTTGTGTTATGATTTGAGGCATAACTATCAAACTTACCATAAGTTGCTGATTCATAACGATCTGCTACTTGACCACGTGAGTAATAATAAAGAACCAAATCCATAACCAGCAAGCGCTAAGACTACCACAACAATACCAGCAATAATCAGGATTCTCTTTCCTTTTGCCATGGCTGGATTGGCCAGTTTAGCAGCCTTACCATATGAGATAAACTGATAGATGATCGACACATCATAACCTGAAGACCTACCTATAAGAAATTCCTCAGGAAGAGGCTGACGACCTACTTAGTTTTTGAAGGCCTTCATCCAGATTACTTGTGCTTCTTTAGAAGTAGCTTATGAATGTTCTTCGGTGTGAGTCTGGTCTTCGCGAGACACCGGCGTGAGCTCCTCAGTTTCTAATAGAGTCGTTTCCTCTTCGTCACCAAGGGCCACATCTTCAAACACTTCCTCGGCAACGTCATACTCATCAATTTTTTCTGTTAGTTCAGGAGAAGTAACTTCCTAATCCAATCCCATTGCGGAAATGCCTTTAATAGCCTTTAAGTCAAAGTCTGCTTTCTGGCCTTCTTCAATCTCCAAAGCATGGGGCGGACGACCAACTGCCTTTTCAAATAAATCAATCCACTTTTCTTTTGTTGCCATAAAGACTCCTATACACTTGCCTTTTCAAAAATCGTTAAGCTTACTTAGAATAGAAGACCTATTGTAAATGATGACATGATAGCAAATACGATTGCAAACAAGATTGACAAAATCACACCATTCAAAAGTGCTGCCAAAATCATTTGATAGAATTTATCAGCCTTCCACGCTGTTGTTACAGGAACAATTGTAAAGAGGTTAGCAATTGCAAACAAAGTACAAACTATATTAAACAAAAAGCTTGGGAAGACAACAAGTCCAATAGCTCCCAACAAGATAGTTACAAGCAATACTGGCAAGGCTAATGATGTCAAACGACCAAAACGATCGAAGCTATTTAAGAAGGTTGTTGCAGGGGCACAAAAGATGGCCTTACGTGTTACAAATCCTGCCAAGATAAAGGCAAAGATAAAGAGGAAGGCAGCTAAAATACTTGCAAAGAAAGCCGCAAAACCAATACTAGATGCATGACTTGAAACTGATGGTGAGTAATCATTTGATCCGAAAGATCCAAAGATACTGCTGAATACACTCGCTGTTGACTTTAAAGTGTTAACCACTTTACGTGCTATTGCGCTCAAGATAGTAAAGAATGCAAGCCCTGTAAAGAATGACAAGAAGATATAGTTAAGCCAACCATTATGTTTACCATAATCTGTCATGTCAGCTGGACGACGCCATGCATTAAGCAACCCTGTCCAGTAATTTTTGAAAGTTGTTGCAAATGCTGATGGTTGGGCTGGAACAACTACAGCTTGGCCATTGATAAATTGGATATTTTGACCTGGTTGAAGAGGTTGACCGTTAGCAAAAGCTACTTGCTGACCAGCTTGCCCATTCGCAAAACCAGCTTGTGGTCGCACTGCTTGATTTGGCACTCCTTGGACTGGAGTTGGTTTAAGCCCCTGCAAAGATTGGTTGTGCTGGTGCTTCTTGAACAGGCGCCGCTTCAACTGCTGGTGCGTCATCTTGAAACTCACCTGCTGCAAGTGCTGCTGCAATTTCTTCTTCAGTTGCTGAACGACCATTAATGGCTTCAAAAAAATCTAACCAATCTGCTTTAGTCATAATAAACTCCTTAAAAATACATAGGAATGACATTATTTTTCCACAAGTAGGGCTATCAATAACTGTCATTTTTATTAGAAAAAGATTTGGAGCAGACTGTCCAAACCTTTATATCTTCTTATCTGTTACTTCTTTGTAGAGATTTTTGAATCTGACGATCCAGCTCTCGTTTAATGTGTGGTTCTGGTGCAAATCGCTCTTCCCAGTCACTTGGTTTAAGAATTTTGTGGGTCACGGGATCAAAGTGAGCCTTGCCATCGGGGAAAATTTTCCCCATATTAGCCTCATGAACCGTATCAAAGAAAGGTTCTTAGGATCCACACCCATAAGAACAAATGAACCATAGGTCAAGTAAAGCAAGTCAGTCAAAGCATCCACCTGACCAACCATCGTTGACTCTGAGTGCTCTTTAGAACTAACTTTGAGCGCTGCCTTATCAAGAGCAGCATGCAAATCCAGAACAGCCTGACCAAAGACACGCTTGTCCCCACCTGATGAAGCATATAGGAAACTCGACAATTTCTTCCAACTTGAAGTCCGAACGGTGACTAGCTTCCTCAATACCGTAAACACGAGGCATGTCGGTAGTTGAACCATCCATCAAATGGTGGAAATCCTTAACCTTGTTAAAGTTGTCATCATCACTGGTAAATGAATTCTCTGTTTCAAAGTGAATCAAACCATAGTGTGACAAGGCTTTGGCAATCCCATTCTGGTTATTAGTATCAGTGACATGGGTGGCCTGGTCTTTCAGCTCGTCTTCACCATTACCCATGGCAACACCAACGCCGACGCCAGACAGCATTTCTAGGTCATTTTCCGAATCCCCGAAGGCCATAACCTCACTGAGTTCGAAACCAAAAACCTCACCTAGATGAGCGATACCTTTCAACTTAGATTGATCCGCTGAAATAATATCGGCTGAGTAAGGACTTGAGCGGGTAATCTTCACATGAGGAAATTTTTCTTTAATATCTTGTGTTTCACCCACCGTCGCTACCATAACTACCTGATAAATAGGCTCACGCATGATAGTTTTAAGGGTTTCAATGCTTTGTGGCTTGAAACGACGAATCAAAGACTTGAAACTACGCTCCACCATCTTAGCCCAGGACTTAGGGACAATACGGCTGACGATTTGCCCAAACTTACTCGTCCCCATACTAATAATATTGGAACCAACAAGACCTGTACTAGTCCCTAGAGAAATCTCTCTACGGTGCTTGGTGGCATAGCGAATCAAGTTGTAGACTGTTGATTTAGGGAGCTGATTTTGATAAAGGACCTTGTCGTGAGTCAAAATATACTGACCGTTATAAGTGACTGCAAAATCCAGACCTAGATTGTCCATGAAAGGCTGGACAAATCCTGGACCACGACCTGTTGCCAAACCAACCAAGATACCATCTTCCTTCATTTGACTGATAGCTTTTTTGGTTGAACTTGACACACGTTTTCGGTCATTTAGAAAAGTCCCATCAATATCAAAAAAGACTGCTTTAATGGCCACAGAGCTCCCCTCCTTCTAACATTTTATGCTAAAATAAATTATAACATAAATAAGATAGTGAGTAGTATAAATGATTAAAAAAATCCTAGTCCTTCATACTGGAGGAACCATTTCCATGTCCGCGGATAATGATGGCAAGGTCAGCCAAAACGCTGATAATCCCATGAACCATGTGGGACTTGATCTAGATAATCTAGCCTTAACTGTTCTAGACTTCTTTAACATCCCTAGCCCACACATTACGCCTTACCACATGCTTGATATTTAAAAAAATCAAGGAAACAGCTGGACAATATGATGGGGTGGTCATCACCCACGGAACAGATACTCTGGAAGAGACAGCCTACTTCCTAGATACCATGACCGTCCCTGAGATTCCAATCGTCCTAACTGGTGCCATGCGTTCGTCAAATGAGCTAGGAAGCGATGGCGTCTACAACTATCTCTCAGCCCTTCGTGTCGCAAGCAATGACAAGGCTGCCGATAAAGGTGTCCTAGTCGTTATGAACGATGAAATCCATGCGGCCAAGTACGTGACTAAGACCCATACCACAAACGTGGCAACCTTCCACACACCAACTCATGGTCCACTAGGCATCATCATGAAGCATGACATCCTCTGGTTCAAAACTGCTGAGCCTCGTGTACGCTTTGACTTGGAACAAATTACAGGAACAGTGCCAATCATTAAGGCTTATGCTGGAATGGGAATTGGAGATGGTATCATCAGTCTCCTAGCCCCTGAAAAGATTGACGGCGTGGTTATCGAGGCTCTAGGCGCCGGAAATCTCCCACCACTAGCTGCAAGAGAAATTAAGTCACTTATGGACAAGGGAGTTCCCGTTGTACTCGTTTCCCGTTGCTTTAACGGCATCGCCGAGCCAGTCTATGCCTATGAAGGTGGTGGTGTTAAACTCCAAGAAGCAGGCGTTATGTTCATCAAAGAACTCAATGCTCCAAAAGCTCGTCTCAAGCTCCTCATTGCACTCAGTGCAGGACTAGAAGGCCAAGAATTGAAAGATTATATTGAAGGGTAAGACATGAAACTTAGCATTGAAGCAACTGATAAATTGGAAAACAAAGATTTCCACTAGGAACTAATCGTCTTACAGACACATGTCACCATGGTCTGTGGTACCTAGCCAGTCTATCCCGGATTGCATGGCTGAAGAAAAATACTAGTTTATAGATAAGGTTTTACTACTTTACAAATAAGATTTGTTCAATGATTCGAAAACAGAAAAACCAGTTAAGAAAAATCTCAACTGGTTAGCTTACTTATGTTAATCGCCTAAACTGGTCATTCTTCCGTCTAGACTTGTTATGATTTTAAGAAGAGGGATTCTACGTTATGAAAAAGAAAAAGGATTTTTGGAAATTGAGGGATGAAAGCTGTAGAATATGGGTAAATTAGCCTCTTCCTGCAGGCATCACTATTAGTTTTGATAAACCTTAAAGTCTTGAGGGATGCTTTGAAAATTGGGGTTATAAATTACTTTGATTTTTACTGTCATTGTTTTTCCTCCTTTTAGGAATGGTTTGGCTTAGCCAAAACGTTTTATTATCAAAACCTAACTCGTTTTGATGGTTTTATTATAGGGTCTCTAACTTAAAGAAAGCTTGTAATAAACTTGAAGGAAGCAAAAACTCTCAGTGAGTTCACTGAGAGTTTTTGTTATCATGGATAAAATAAGGTAAAGCCTGCAAAATAAAATATAAGACCTATCATCCTAAGAAAGAAGGCATGGCAGATAGCAAAAAATCGAGTTTTAACCGCTTCTTTTTCATTGGTTTCCTCCTCAGTCAAACTCATCTTGGTTTCTCAAATGAGCTTCTAGCACCTGCCAATCAGGATTCTCACGCCAGTTAGGGTCAGAAACAATTTGACTGGCCACGCACCTTGCTTCTTCTAGGATATTATAGTCTTCCACAATATCAGCCACCTGAAATTCAGGAATGCCTGACTGCCGCGTCCCGAAAATCTCTCCTGAGCCACGCATTTTAAGGTCCTCTTCTGCTAAAACAAAACCATCCGTAGTCTCACACATGGCCTGCATGCGTTTTTTACCGGTATCATTTTTAGGATTAGCCACCAAAACACAGTAGGACTGCTTATGGTCCACGACCTACACGTCCTCGAAGTTGGTGAAGCTGGCTAAGTCCAAAGCGGTCGGCATCCATAATGACCATAACCGTAGCATTTGGCACGTTAACTCCAACTTCAATAACTGTGGTTGATACTAAAATCTGAGATTTTTTGTCCTTAAAATCCTGCATAATTTGGTCTTTTTCATCATTTTTCATGCGACCGTGCATCAGAGCCACTGTAGCTGAATCCCCAAAAGAAATCTGTGAGTTCCTGATGAAGGGCCACCGCATTTTTCAAATCGAGAGCCTCAGACTCTTCAATCAAAGGTGAAATAAAATAGACCTGAGCATCTTTTTCCAACTCACTCTTAATCCAAGTCAATACGGTGTCTAGTTGCTCATGTTTAACCCAACGGGTAATAATGGGCTTACGCCCAGCTGGCATCTGGTCAATGATTGACACATCCATCTCCTCCAAAGGCAGTGATTGCCAAGGTCCTAGGGATAGGTGTCGCTGTCATCATGAGGACATCAGGATTGTCACCTTTCTCGGAAAATACGACGTTGATTAACCCCAAAACGGTGCTGTTCATCAGTAATCACCAACCCAAGTTTATGATAAATCACCGCATCCTGAATCAGTGAGTGAGTTCCCACAATCATTTGAGCCTCCCCAGACTCAATTTTAGAAAGAGCTACTTTCTTATCTGCCATCTTCATCCCAGAAGTTAAGAGGACTACCTTTAGCTCAGGAAAAAGTCCCTTCAAACTCTGATAGTGCTGCTCTGCTAAGATTTCCGTCGGCACCATAAGGGCAGACTGCAATCCTGCCGTATAAGCCCCATACATGGCAAGACTAGCAATAACTGTCTTTCCTGAGCCCACGTCTCCCTTGCAAGAGACGGTTCATATGAGCCCCAGATTTCATATCGGCTAGGATTTCTGATAAACTGCGCTCCTGGGCTTTGGTCAGAGGGAAAGGAAGGGTAGCAATCTTGGCTTTTATTTTTACCTCATCGTAAGAAATCGCTAGTCCATTGGTCTCTGATTTATTCTCAGCCTTTAGCACCTGTAAATTCATCTGGAAATAAAAGAGCTCCTCAAACTTAATCCTACGTAGGGCCTGCTTATATTCAGCCAAATCTCTCGGAGAATGCATGGCACGCACAGCCTCTTGACGTCCCATGAGACGATACTTGTCCATAAGCACCTGGGGGAGACTCTCCTCCAACAAATTCAAGGCCCCACTATCAAAAGCTGCCCTTATAGCCTTTATCAGCTGGGCCTGACTAACGCCCTGGGCCACATGATAGACTGGCTGCATATCGTCCTCAACTTGAGCCAACACTTTCATACCAGTCACTGCAGACTTCTTCTGGTCCCATTTGCCAAAAATAGCCACTTCTGCCCCCACCTCAATCTTGTCCACAAGATAAGGCTGGTTGAAGAAACTAATGGCAATCACAGCCTCTCCTTGCTTGATTTTAAAACTCAGACGATTACGTTTAAAGCCATAATACTGTACATTGGCAGGGGTCACCACTGTTCCCGTAATAACAGCCTTTTCGCCATCCATCAGTTCAAAGATAGACTTACTCTTAAAATCTTCATATCGGAAAGGAAAATAAAGCAAGAGGTCCCCAACCGTGTGTAAATCTAATTTGGTAAATTTTTCAGCGGACTTAGGACCAAAGCCTTTCAAATCCGCAATTGGTGAATCTAGTTGAATCATATCCTCTATCATTTCTATCGTGTTCTTCTCCTCGTAAAAGAGGAAGCCTTATCAGCTATTATAACACATGAAAATGCTCTTCACTAAAATCAAAAAATCCAGTATCAAACTGGATTTCTTTATTTATTTATATTAATCATAGCTACGAGGTACACGATCACTAAGTAAACAAAGGACCTCGTAGTTGATTGTGCCACGCTTTTCAGCCACCTCTGTCGCAGTGATGCTCGCTCCCCCATTTTCACCCATAAGCGTAACTGGAGTTCCTAGGGGATAAACCTTAGGAAGGCGAACAGTGATCTGGTCCATAGACACACGCCCAACAATTGGGCAAAGCTGTCCATCAACAATAACGTGGAAACCTTGTAAATCTCTGGTCCAACCATCCGCATAGCCAAGTGGAAGCGTTCCAATAACCTCATCAGCTGTCGTCGTATAGGTTGCACCATAACCCACATCTTGACCTGCTGGAAGGGTCTTAACATGAACAAGAGCTGTCTCTAAACTTAGGGCAGGTTGAATATTATAGGGAAGTTCCAAGACACTGCCACTAGGATTGAGACCATAGATGACAACACCCAGACGTACCGTATTAAAGACGGTTGCTGCATGCCAAATACTTGTCGCTGAGTTGCTAGCGTGCACCAAGCGAGGTCTAGCAGTCGTTATCCACCAAATCGGTGAAGAAAGATAATTGACGCTTAAATTTACTATCATCTGCCTCATCAGCTGTTGCAAAATGGGTAAAATACCTTCGACATCCGCACCAAGTGCCTTCAGACCAGCAATCAAACTATCTGCATCCCCTTGGCTACGCACCCCAATGCGTCCCATGCCTGAATCAATCTTAATATGACAGGTCAAACCTGTCAAATCAAGCCCTTGTTTCTGAGCCAGTGCCAACCACTCAGTGAGGCCACCGTCAGACTAATGTTTTCTTGAATAGCCAAAGGAACCTCGTCTGGCAAGACGACTCCTAAAATAAGTATCGGTTGCTCTAAACCAGCCTGACGGAGTTCAAGTGCCTCGTCTAGGTTAGAAACACAAAAACCATCTACCTGTTTAGACAAATGCTTGGCCACTTCAACAGCGCCATGACCATAAGCGTTGGCCTTAACAACTGCAAAAGTCTGCACCTGTTTAGGGATGTGACTAACCACTTGTTCAATATTTTCTGAAATTGCTGATAGATCAACCTTTGCCAAGGTTGGTCGATGTAAACTTGAGATCATAAGCTATCCTCTTCCAACATCTATCTCTTGGTTTTTTCTAAAATGACACTTGCCTGAACAAAATCACCACTATGAGAAATGGAGATAAAGACATTTCCTTCCAAAAGGCGACTGAGTAACCACGGAGCTCCCTTATCATTATTTAGAATTTCAATATCCTTAAAACCGACTGTCCGATTCCAGTACCCCAGGCCTTTGAAAAAGCTTCCTTCCCCGCCCAACGGCCTGCCAGAAACGACATCTGACGCTCTCCAGAAAGGGACCTCGAAACGCTCCCATTCTTTGGTGTCAGTACTTTCTTTGCAAAACGTGGGTTTCGGTCAGGCCTTTTAACAGCTGAAATTTCCTGCAAGTCTATACCATGTCCAAAAATCATAAACTATTTTGAAAGGGTAGTATGGATTTCACGAATAAGGTTAACCGTTTTTCCCAACCGAGGCATGGATCTGTGATTGATTTTCCATAAACTTCAGGTGTATCTTGACGACCATCTTCAAGATAAGATTCAATCATAAAGCCACGCACAGTATCAGCAATACGCTTATCCCACTCACGGTTAAGAAGGACTTCACGCACAATACGGATTTGCTCCATGAAGTTTTACCAGAGTTATCATGGTTTGTATCAACAAGAATAAATGGATTTTCTAAACCAAATTCACTATATTTATCCAAAGCCTTAACTAAGTCCTCGTAGTGGTAGTTAACCTCGTTTTGACCATATTCGTTACTAGAACCACGTAAAATAGCATGTGCTAATGGATTACCGTCTGTTTTCACTTCATGGCCATTGTAGATAAACTCTTGCTCGTTGTGAGCAGCATAGATAGCATTGAACATAACATTAAGATTTCCAGAAGTTGGATTTTTCAACCCCGTTGGGACATCAAGCCCCGAAGCCACAAAACGATGTTCTTGATCTTCAACTGATCGAGCACCAATAGCATGGTAACTTAACAAATCTTCAAAATAGATTAGATTTGTCGGATATAGCATCTCATCAGCAAGCGGAAGTCCGGTTTCCCTAATAATGCGAGATTGTAGACGACGCACTGCCTTAATACCTGTTATAAGATCAGTAGCTCCTTCTGAATCAGGTTGGTGAACAAGTCCTTTATAACCATCACCATTTGTGCGTGGTTTAGCCGTATAAACACGCATAACAATGAAAATCTTATCCTTGACTTCCTCTTGCAACTTAGATAGGCGATGAGCATAGTCAAGTACAGCTTTTTCATTATCTGACGAACATGGTCCAATAACTAAGAGAAGACGTATCATCCTCACCTTTAATTATCTTAGCTAAGGCACTATCATTAACCTGTTTTTCGCCAAGTCATCTCCTGTAAGAGCATGTGCTTTTCTTACTTCTGCTGTATCATGATTAATGAACTAATTTTATGAATTCCCATTTCCTATTCTCTACTTCCTATTTTGATAAAGAGTCGAGCCGTTTAAGATCCCAAAACGGCTCAATTCTTTACATTCAGACTGTTTTCAAATTATTATTTTGAAAGTGTTGCGTGAATTTCACGAATCAATTGCTCAGTATTATCCCAACCAAGACATGGGTCAGTAATTGATTTTCCATAAACTTGGTGTGTCCTGACGACCATCTTCAAGATAAGACTCGATCATAAATCCACGTGCAAACTTATTGATTTTTCATTCCAATCACGGTTAATCAAGGTTTGACGAACGATACGTACTTGCTCCAAGTAACGTTTACCTGAGTTATCATGGTTCGTATCAATCACGATAAATGGATTTTGAAGTCCCATCTTTTCATAGGTGTTAATAGTATCAAGGATATCATCATAGTAGAAATTAGAATATTCTTCCCGTATTCATTTGTTGATCCACGAAGGATAGCGTGTGCTAACGGATTTCCAGATGTCTGAACTTCTTCACCGTTAAAGAGGAAGTTTTGTTTGTTTTGTGCAGCGTAGATACCATTAAACATAACGTTAAGGTTCCCTGATGTTGGGTTCTTCATTCCAGTTGGTACGTCAATACCGACGCGACGAAACGGTGTTGTTGATCTTCTACAGAACGAGCACCGATGGCAATATATGACACAAGGTCATCTACCAAAGGAAGGTTTTCGGGTAAAGCATTTCATCAGCAGTTGTGATACCAGTTTCAGTGATAACACGGTAGTGAAGATTACGCACAGCCTTGATACCATTGATTAGGTTTGGTTTACCTTCAGCATCAGGTTGGTGGACAAGTCCTTTATAACCATCACCATTTGTACGAGGTTTAGCTGTATAAACACGCATAACCATAAAGACTTTATCTTTCACTTCTTCTTGAAGTTTAGCCAAACGGTGTGAGCATAATCAAGAACTGCATCCTCATTATCAGATGAACATGGACCAATAACCAAAAGTGTACGGTCATCTTCACCCTTGATGATTGCTTCAAGCTCTTTATCACGAGCTTGTTTCTTGGCAAGGGCTTCACCTGTCAATGTAGTTGATTCTTTAACTGCATCAAAATCAATTTTTTCACTTACTGCTTTAAAAACCATAATAATTACCTATTTCTTTTTTTCCTAAAACTGTTTACGACCGTGACAATTTTTAAATTTCTTACCAGAGCCACATGGACAGAAGTCATTACGACCAACCTTGCAAAGTCAATTTCTTGACCATTAGCATCTGCTTGGTGAGCCTGGATATTGCCTGTTGCTGTTGTTGAAACACGTTCATTCACATGTTCACGATTGTTCGTGGATTTGTGCTTTCATCATTGTACGTGTCACATCATATTCAATTGCCCCAATCATATCTTGGAACATCTTGAACCCTTCAGATTGATACTCAACGATTGGGTTGTTTTGGGCATAACCACGCAAACCAACGGCATTACGTAATGATCAAGGGCATCGATGTGATCCGTCCACTTGTTGTCAACAACCATCAAAATCAAGACTTTTGGAATTCACGGATAGCCTCCTCTGAACGCAATTTCTTGATTTGACGATCATAAACATTATCTGCTAACTCAGTCAGATAAACCTTGATAGCATCATAATTAACACTACGTTTAGTCACCTCTCCCACTTCTCGTAAATCTTCAAGTGAGATGGCATTCTCAGGAACCAAGGCCTGACGAGCAAAGTTCAAGATACCTTTAAGAGCTTCCTCTTGATTTACGACTGTGTCCATCAACCGTACGGTTAATCGTACGCTTAATCATAGCCTTAATCTCAGGTTCAAGGTCACGTTCCGCTGTGATAACATCATAACGCTCAGCGTAGATGATTTCACGTTGTTCACGCATAACATCATCGTACTGAAGGACTTGTTTACGAGTATCGTAGTTATTTCCTTCGACACGTTTTGAGCCGCTTCCACTTGACGAGTCAACATGCGTGATTTGATAACGATATCTTCATCATCAGCGTTCAAACGTTCCAAGACTTGCTTGATACGATCAGAACCGAAACGACGCATCAATTCGTCTTCAAGTGAAAGGTAGAATTGAGACTCCTGGATCCCCTTGACGTCCCGCACGACCACGCAACTGGTTATCGATACGACGGCTTTCGTGACGCTCTGTACCAATGACACAAAGGCCACCAAGGTCAAGAACACCTTCACCAAGTTTAATGTCGGTACCACGACCGGCCATGTTGGTCGCAATCGTAACGGCACCACGTTGACCCGCATTCATGATAATATGCGCTTCTTTTTCGTGGTTCTTGGCATTAAGTACTTCATGAGGAATACCTGCTTCAACCAACATCTTAGAAATCAAGTCAGATGTTTCAACGGCAACCGTACCAACAAGGACTGGCTGTCCCTTTTCATAACGACGTTTAACATCTTGTACCACAGCGCGGAATTTAGCATCCAAGGTTGAGTAAAGAAGGTCATCATGGTCAATACGTTGAATTGGACGGTTTGTTGGAATTGGGATGACTCGCATGTTATAGATTTCACGGAATTCATCTTCCTCAGTCTTACCAGTACCAGTCATCCCTGACAATTTCTTGTACATACGGAACATATTTTGGTAAGTGATTGAGGCAGATGTCTTCGTTTCTTCTTGGAACCGGTACACCTTCTTTTGCTTCAATGGCTTGGTGGAGTCCATCTGAAGAAACGACGACCTTCCATGGTACGACCAGTAAACTGGTCAACAATAAGGATTTCTTGCTCAGGACTTACCACATAGTCGATATCATGCAACATGATGTAGTTGGCACGAAGGGCATTGTCAATATAGTGAGTCAAGGCAACGTTGTCAATATCGTACAAATTGTCCAAGTTGAAGAATTCTTCAGCCTTGTCAATACCTGAGTCATTCAAACCAATTGTTTTTGTTGGAATATCAATGGCATAATCATCCTCTGTCAAGGTCTTAACAAAGGCATCTGCACGATGATACAACTGGTTAGTTTCTGAACTTACAGGACCTGATAGATCAATGGTGTACGAGCTTCATCGATAAGAACCGAGTCAACCTCATCGACCAAGGCAAAGTTCAATGGGCGTTGTACCATGTTTTCCTTACGAACAACCATATTATCACGAAGATAGTCGAAACCTACCTCTGAGTTGGTTGAGTAAGTGATGTCACAGTTATAAGCTTCACGTTTTTCAGCTGGTGATTTGGCTGAAAGGTTAATCCCTACTGACAAACCAAGCCAACTATAAAGCTCACCCATTTCAGTCGCATCACGCTCTGAAAGGTATTCGTTAACGGTGATAACGTGTACACCTTCACCTGAAATAGCATTCAAGTAGACAGGCATTGTCGCAGTAAGGGTTTTCCCTTCCCCTGTACGCATCTCTGGGACGTCACCATGGTGAAGCACAATACCACCCATGATTTGCACACGATATGGGAAAAGTCCAAGGACACGTTCGCTCCCTCACGAACAACCGCAAATGCCTCTGGCAAGAGCTGGTCTAGGCTTTCTCCGTTTTGATATCGTTTTTTAAATTCTTCTGTTTTTGCCTGAAGTTCTTCATCTGAAAGAGCCGCCATTGCATCAGCATAGCTCTCGACTTTCTTGGCAGTTTTTTCTAGTTTTCTTAATTTCGCCTTTATCATTTTCAATGACTTTGCGTAATATATTTGCCATCTTTTTTCCTTTCGACAGTCTTTATCTCCATATTTTACCACAAAAGCCCCCTTTAAACAAGAAATCACTCAAGGATTGACAAAGAAAAAAGCCCTAGTTTAAGGGCTTTCACAATGGATTCGCAAATAAACTAAAACTTTTTTATTAGATTCACTGAAAATATCGACAATAACACTTCAAGGCTATCCCTCAATGATTTCTTGATTCTCTAAGAAATCCTCAAAGTCATGTAAGAGATTTTCAAAGGCCTGTTCAAAGAAAGCTCTATCACTACTACTATAATCCTTCATAATCATAGGGCTGGCCTCAAAATCCACGTAAAATTCGTATTCCAGGACACCATTTTCCCAGTAAAATTTGATACTAGGAGAGGCTGTTCTTTTCACCACACATACCAGGAATTGCCCGTTGCAAACCATAAATGTGGTCTCCATAGTCTTTCAAACGATAATAAGCTCCCTCAAAATAATAGGATCACCCAATTTCAACACGCTCAAAAAGAGCTGATAATGCTTGTTCATTACTCATACTCAAGCCTCGTTAGGGTGACTGACAATCATCTCCAATTGTCCATCAATTTCCCAATCTGTCACATCATTTGGAAGAATGAAGTGATCACCTTTTTTTAGACAATAAATGCGTGAATCGATAGTCATGGTCCCATTACCAGAAAGCACTGAACAGAGCAAATAAGGGGCTGATTGCTTGAAGTCAACCAAGCCACTGAGTTTCCATTTATACACAGTGAAAAAGGAGTTTGATGTCAAACAAGTCGACTCTAATTGCATGGTCTTAACAGTTGATGGAACACTATTTTGGGGCTCCCCAAGATTCAGAACCTCAAGAGACTGTTGGATGTGAAGCTCACGTTTATTGCCCTGATCATCCCTACGATCAAAATCATATACACGATAAGTGGTATCGCTAGATTGTTGAGTCTCTAAGATAAGGATACTGGACCAATAGCATGCATGGTGCCGCTTGGTACAAAGAAAAGTCACCTTTTTACAGGAGTTTTCGACAAAGCCCATCCCAATCACCCGCTTCAATCAAAGTTGCCAGCTCTTCCTTGGTTTGAGCCTTGTGGCCATAGATAATTTCAGCGCCCTCTTCGGCGTCAATAATATACCAACATTCTGTCTTTCCTAGCTCACCTTCGTGCTCTAGCCCATAGGCATCATCAGGGTGTACCTGCACTGAGAGCCAGTCATTAGCATCCAAAATCTTTGTCAACAAAGGAAATACACTCGCCTTTGGATGTCCAAAAGTTCTGGTTTGTCTTTGTAAAGTTCTGCTAGATGAAAACCAGAATACTTCCCGTTCTTGACGTAAGATACACCATTAGATGAGCAGAGATTGCCCAGTATTCTCCAGTGTGTTCACTAGGAATATCATAACCAAACTCTGTCTTGAGGCGATTACCTCCCCAGATTTTCTCATGCATTGGTGAATCTAAAAATAAAGGTTCCATTACTTCCTCCTGTATAGAGCAAAACGCCTTAAGATTATGTCTTAAAGGATTTTACATATTTGGGTTATTTGCGTGAGTATTTGTCAGCTACATCTTTGGCAAGTGCAAAGTTACCAAGTGTCGCAGAACCATTACCTGAAACAGCAGGTGTCACAATATACTCAGTTACATCTGGCACCGGAAGGTAACCATTCAAAAGAACTGTGAATTTTTCACGAACACGACGAAGCATGTGTTCTTGTCCCATAACACCACCCGCCAAAGACGATAACTTCAGGACGGTAGAGCACAGTTGCTTGGACAGCCGCTTGAGCAATGTAGTAAGCTTGAACATCCCAAACTTCAGAATGCTGATCAATCAATTCACCACGAATACCTGTACGGGCTTCAAGCGATGGACCAGCAGCCAAACCTTCCAAACATCCGCGGTGGAATGGACACGTTCCGTTAAATTCATTGGCAACATCATTTGGGTGAAGTGGTACATAGACGTGACCCACCTCAGTATGACCTAAGCCACCAATGAATTCTCCATTTTGAATAGCACCAGCACCAATACCAGTTCCGATAGTGTAGTAAACAAGGCTCTTAACACCTTTACGAACAAGTGTCTCACCATAAGCAGATGAGTTAACATCAGTCGTAAAGTAGAACGGAACATTAAATTCCTTAGCGATTAAACCAAGAAGGTCTATGTTTGACCAGTGTGGTTTTGGCGTTGAAGTTACAAAACCATATGTTTCTGAATTGGATCAACATCTATTGGACCAAATGAACCAATAGCGATTCCTTCCAACTGATCTTCATAACGTTTGAAAAATTCAATCGTAACGATCAATTGTTTCTGTAAGGTGTAGTTGTTGGGAATTGAGTTTTTCAATGACTTGAATTTCTCATCACCAACAGCACAAAAACAAATTTTGTACCACCAGCTTCCAAGCTTCCGTATAGTTTAGCCATAGGTAAAGCTATCTCCTTTTATGATCAATAAATAACTATCTTGTCACTATTATAAAGAAAAGCAAGATAAAAGACAATCTAAATAAAAGCATATTTAAGCTGCTACCAACTTGGCTTCATATCACTCTTCTTTATAAACATTCAACTAAAAAAGCCGAAACAGCTTCGACTTTTCTAGCTTATTATTTAACTGCGATGAAGTCTGCACCTTCAGCAACTGAACCAGTCGCTACTGATGAAACATCTTCGAAGTCTGCAGTGTTTGTAACGATAACCATAGTTGTATCGTCAAGACCTGCTTCAGTGATTACTGAGCTATCGAAGGTAGCCAAGACATCACCTTTTTTAATGCGTTGATTTGCTTGAACTTAGCATCAAATCCTTTACCGTCAAGTGAGACAGTGTCGATACCGATGTGGATAAGCACTTCAGCACCTTTATCAGATTTAAGACCGTAAGCGTGACCTGTTGGGAAGGCGATTTGCACTTCACCATCAAATGGTGCGACTACTTGGTTACCTGAAGGTTTGATAGCGGCACCTTTACCCATAGCTCCTGAAGAGAAGACTGGGTCATTTACATTTTCCAAAGCTACAACTTCACCTTTAAGTGGTGCAGCGATTGTTTCAGCTTGCAATGCAACTGGAGCTGATTCTGCAGATGCAATATCTTCAGCAACAACTTCTTTTTGAGCTTCAACTTCTTCCTCTTTGTAACCAAAGATCCAAGTAAGAGCGAAACCAAGAGCAAGTGTTACAAGTACCATAATCACATACTTAAGTACTTGACCATTTAGGTAGAGAAGAGTACCAGGAACGATTGTTACACCAAATCCTGTACCAGCAAGGTTAAGGATTGATGCCAACCAACCACCAGCAGCACCAGCGATAAGACCCATGATAAATGGTTTACCGAAACGAAGGTTAACCCCGAAGATAGCTGGTTCAGTGATACCAAGTACTGCTGAAAGACTTGCAGGGAAAGCGAGAGCTTTCAACTTAGAGTCTTTAGTTTTAACACCCACTGCAAGTGTCGCACCAGCTTGGGCAGTCATAGCAGCTGTGATGATAGCGTTAAGTGGGTCTTTACCAGTATTTGCAATAAGGTTAGCTTCAAGCAAGTTGAAGACGTGGTGAACCCCTGTAACGACGATAACTTGGTGAACACCACCAAGAACAAGACCTGCAAGACCAAATGGCAAGGCAAGAATCCACTCTGTACCAGCAAGTACGTAGCTCTCAACTGTGTGGAAGACAGGACCAATGATAAAGAGGGCCAAAGCTGACATCACAGCAAAGACAACAAGTGGACGCAAGAGAAGGTCAAGAACGTCTGGAACCCATTTACGAACCCATTGCTCGAACTTAGCACCAAGCAAACCTACGAAGAAGGCTGGAAGCACTGAGTTTTGGTAACCTACTACTGGAATAAAATCAAAGAAGTAAATTGGTTTAGCAGCACCTGATGCAACATCCCAAGCGTTAGGAAGGGCGTTGTTAACCATCATCAAACCAAGAACCAAACCAAGAAGTGGTGAACCACCAAATACGTTAAAGGCTGACCAACAAATCAAGGCTGGGAAGAAGGCGAAGGCTGTATCTGTCAATACAACTGTGTAAGTATAGAAATCAGTAGCAGCAAAAGCTTTTGATGTTGTACCAAACAAACCAAGAACTGTATCGTTATTGATTGCTCCACGGATACCCATGAAAAGACCAGTCGCTACGATTGCTGGAAGCAATGGAACGAAAACGTCACCGAATGAACGGATAGCACGTTGGAACCAGTTCCCTTGTTTAGCAGCTTCTGCTTTTTGTTCGTCTTTAGATGCTGTTGGAAGACCTTGAGCAACGACTTCGTCGTAAATCTTGTTAACAGTACCTGTACCAAAAATCATTTGGTATTGACCTGAGTTGAAGAAAGCACCTTGAACTTTTTCAATGTTCTCAGCTTTTCTTTATTGATTTTGTTTTCATCTTTAACCATCACACGTAGACGTGTCGCACAGTGAGCAACACTGTTGACGTTTTCACGTCCACCGAGGGCATCGATGACTTCTTTGCAATTTGTTTGTTATCCATTTGCAAAATTCTCCTTAATAAAATTTGTTTTGAAAACGTTTCGCTTTTCTTTTACGATATCAATTTTAACATCTTTAACAAAATTTGTTTTGAAAACGTTTCACTTTTCTTTACGATATTAATTTTAACATCTTTCTGTCATATGTCAACCGTTTAGCATTTTTTTATTTTTTTATGATAAATCGTTGATTTTTCTAGGTAAAACGTTTACTATATTACTAACAAATAGATTAGGAGATCCCTTTATATGAATCTACCAACAGAAGTTCGTTACCGTCCATACGCTGATTGGACAGACGAAGAAAAAACAAAGATTAGAGAAAATGTCGCTAAATCACCTTGGCGTGCAAGTTACCATATCGAACCAGAAACAGGGCTTCTTAATGATCCAAACGGTTTTTCTTACTTTAATGGTAAGTTCCAACTTTTCTACCAAAGTTGGCCATTTGGAGCTGCTCATGGTTTGAAACAATGGGTGCATACTGAAACTGAAGATTTGGTTCACTTTACAGAAACTGGTGTCAAACTCTTGCCAGACCATGAAAATGATAGCCACGGTGCCTACTCAGGTTCTGCTTATCAAATCGGTGATAAACTTCTTTATCTTCTATACTGGGAACGTTCGTGATGAAAACTGGATTCGTGATCCACGTCAAATCGGTGCTGGATGGATAAAAGACTACAAAATCAAAAAAATCGACAAGGTTCTTATCAAAACAACCTACTGACGCTACTGGGCACTTCCGTGACCCTCAAATCTTCGATTACAAGGGACAATTCTACGCTATCGTAGGTGCTCAAAACCACGATAAACAAGGTTATATCAAACTTTACAAGGCAGTAGACAATGATGTCGAAAACTGGGTTGAAGTTGGAGACCTAGACTTTGGTGGTACTGGCTCAGAATACATGATTGAGTGTCCTAACCTTGTCTTTGTAGATGACAAACCTGTTCTTCTTTATAGCCCACAAGGTCTTGATAAAGCTGAACTTGACTACGACAACATTTACCCTAATACGTACAAGATTTTCCAAGATTTCGACCCTGAGAAAGCTGCCCTTGTTGGTGGTACACCAATCATCAACTTGGACTACGGGTTCGAAGCTTATGCTACTCAAGGATTTAACACTCCTGATGGTCGTGCCCTTATTGTTAGCTGGATTGGTCTTCCAGACGTGGACTATCCAACTGACAAATACGACTACCAAGGTGCTATGAGCTTGGTTAAAGAATTGTCTATTAAGGATGGCAAACTCTACCAATATCCAGTTGAAGCCATTACAAGCTTACGTGTTAGCCAAGAAGATTTCTCTGAAAAAAGTGTCAACAACTAACACTTACGAGCTTGAACTTAACTTTGAAGCTAACACTCAAACAGAACTTGTCCTCTTCGCAGACCAAGAAGGAAATGGCTTATCACTTACAGTTGATACTGAAAACGGAAAAGTTATCCTTGACCGTTCTAAAGCTGGTGAACAATATGCTACAGACTTTGGCACAAGCCGTGAATGCGCTCTTGATGCCGGTCAAGCTGCAACAGCAAACATCTTTGTAGATAACTCAATTGTTGAAATTTTCTTCAACAAAGGTGAGAAAGTCTTCACTAGTCGTGTTTTCCCAAGTACTGAACAAACTGGTATCAAAGTAACATCAGGAAACGTTTCTGGTCACTACTTCGACTTAAAATACTAGGGTGATTTATGGTCGCAAAGCTTACTGACGTTGCCGAACTGGCTGGTGTGAGCCCAACCACAGTTTCTCGCGTCATAAACAAAAAGGGCTACCTCTCACAAAAGACCATTGACAAAGTTCACGCTGCCATGCAGGAGCTGAATTACAAGCCTAATAATTTGGCTCGAGGTCTTCAAAGGAAAATCAGCCAAGCTCGTTGGCTTGATTTTTCCAAATATTTCCAACATTTTTTACGCTGAGCTTATCGAACGACTTGAGGACGAGCTCTTTAAGCAGGGTTATAAAACCATCATTTGTAACAGTGAGCATGATCCCAACAAGGAAAAGGACTATTTGGAAATGCTTGCCGCCAACCAATGTGACGGCATCATCTCATCTTAGTCACAATCTTGGTATTGAGGATTATGAGAAGGTTGAAGCTCCCATCGTTGCCTTCGACCGTAATCTCGCCCCAAAGATTCCTATTATCTCATCTGATAACTTTGAAGGAGGAAAATTAGCCGCAAAAACCTTGGTCAAGGCCGGTTGTCAGCGTATTGTCATGATTACAGGTAATGATAATTCAGATTCCCCAACTGGACTCCGTCAACTTGGATTTAATTACGAATTGAATAAACAGGGTATTGTCTGTCCTGTCCCAAACGATTTGTCTCTCATGCGACGAGAATTAGAAATCAAATCTATTATTTGTCGTGAAAAGCCGGATGGTATCTTTGTCTCAGATGATTTAACAGCTATCTTAGTTATAAAAGTAGCTAGACAACTAGAACTTTCCATCCCAAATGACTTAAAAATCATCGGTTACGACGGTACTGCCTTTATCCGACACTTCTATCCAGAGCTAGCAACCATCCAACAGCCTTTGGATGAAATTGCTAAACTTTGTGTCGAAATTCTATTGAAGAAAATCAAAGGCGAAATAGTCAGTCGTGATTATGTGCTACCAATAAATTTGATTTCTGGTTCCAGTATATAAATAAAAGTCGCAAGAAATCTGTACTTGCGACTTTTTCTTGAGCTTAGTTATCAAAAAAAGAAGTTGAAACAGTGCTCAACTTCTTTTTTGCTTATGCTTCATCTGTCACGAACTGACTAAGTACACCGTTAATGAACTTAGCAGATGTTTCATCAGAATATTTTTTAGCGATTTCAATAATTTCATTGATAGCCACACGTCCTGGTGTCTCTTCAAATGACGTGATTTCATAAAGTCCTAAACGAAGGAGGGTACGGTCTGTCACAATCAAACGTGAGAGACTCCAACCCTCTTTCAATTTTTCTTCAATTTGACTATCAAGTTGAGCCAACTCTTCACGGACGCCTGTTACTAGACTAAGTAAAAAAGATGGTAGATCAACTTCAGTTTCTTCGTCAATTGGCTTGTCATAAGTGTAAGCAAAATAGGCTTGATCTAAAGCTTCGCCACCAAACTCCAGGGCAAACAGCGTTTGAAAAGCACGCTCACGAAGGTCACGACGTGAATCTTTAAAGATATTAGTCATTCAAAAAATCCTCGTTAAACAATTCAGCCAAGTCTGGTTTTTGTGACTTTTCAGTAACAATAGATTCAACGTGAACGTTGACTTCTGAAATTGCCACTTCTGCCATATCGTAGACAGCTGTTTTAATAGCCTTTTTGAATTTCAATTGAAACCGCAGGTACGTTAACCCCATACTGAAGTGAAACGTAGATATCAGCATTTACAGTACCATCTTCTTCTGTTCGGAGGTAAACACCACGTCCCAAGCTTGTTTTGCTGAGACTATCCGTAACAGTTTTTGTTTTGAAGGGCGTAAACACCTTCCACTTTAGTTGCAGCGATACCTGTAATCACTTCGAGCACGCGAGGGGCAATTACAATTTCACCGATATTTTCTGTAGTCATCGCATGTTTCCTTTCCGTTAGTTTGGAAAATAAAGCCTTTCAAACCAGTGGTTCGAAAGACTTAGTTAGGCTTAGGCACGTGATACGTAAGTACCTTCAGCTGTGTTGATAACCAATTTTTGACCAGCTTCGATAAAGTCTGGAACGTTAACCACAAGACCAGTTTCAAGTGTTGCAGGTTTACCTGAACCTGTAACTGTTGCACCTTTGATTGATGGTTGTGTTTCAGTAACAGTCAATTCAACAGTTGTTGGTACTTGCACACCGATAACTTCTGTTCCGTAGAATTGGATTTTTACTTCTGAGTTTTCAAGGATAAATTTCAATTCTTCTTGAACGTTGGCTACTGGGATTTCATATTGGTCATATGTTTCAGTGTTCATGAAGTATGCAGTATCATCCATTTGGTACAAGTATTGTGCTGGTACTGTTTCGATGATTGCTTGTTCAAATTTTTCTTCTGGACGGTAGCTAGTATCAAAAGTTGAACCTGAGCGAACATCACGCAATTTCATACGCATGATTGTGTTACCTTTACCAGGTTTGTGGTGACTAGCTTCAAGAACTTTGAGCAATTTGCCATCATTTGTTACGAAAGTCATACCCGCACGGAGTTTACTTGCTTCAATCATTATTAAATACCTCTTTGTAAAAATTATTATCAGTTTATTTTACCATAAATGACAGCATGGCTCAAATATTTTATAGAATCAAACCTAAACCCTAGGATTTTCCAAGGAGAATCTAGTCATCCATCCCCAAGTGTACCTCTGGAACATCATGTTGCACATAAGAGACTCCCTTTTGTTCCATCAACTCAATCGCAAAGGCGTGGGGGCGATAATTAGCCTTATAAGTAATCTTAACAACGCCAGCCTGAAGGAGAGCTTTAGTGCAGTTAATACAGGGGAAATGCGTCACATAGATTTCTGTATTTTTAGTAGAAATCCCCTCTTTGGCACACTGGATAAGAGCGTTCATCTCCGCATGGACCGTACGAATACAATGACCATCTTCCATGTAGTGACCTACCTCATTACAGTTATCTGCCTCAGAGACTCCACCGTTATAACCTGTAGCAATAATACGCTTGTCCTTGACCAAAACAGCACCAACAAAAGCACGATCACAGGTAGAACGCTTAGAAATCAGCTCTGCATTAGCCATAAAATAGTCTTGCCAAGATAGACGGTTTGTCATAAAGTATTCCTCCAAATCTTAGAGCACAATCAATTCCTTAGGTGCAAGCGTAATCACTTCGCAACCATTCTCAGTAATAATGATATCATCTTCAATACGAACACCGTATTTGTCAGCCAAATAAATACCTGGTTCATCCGTCAAGACCATACCAGCTTCGATAGTCTCATCAGAATTACCGAAGTAAGGAATCTCGTGAATGTCAAGACCGATACCATGTCCGATACCATGTGTAAAGTAATCACCATAACCCGCTTCAACAATAACATCACGCGCAACCTTATCATAATCACGACGCGTCATGCCAGCTTTAGTTGCATCAATCAAAGATCGATTTGAACGTAAGACGATATCATAAATTTCACGCTCCTCGTCAGTCGTTTCACCAATATGGATAGTACGAGTCATATCACTAACATAATGATTGTAGTAACAACCAAAGTCCATAGTCAAAGTTTCTCCTGACTGGATGACCTTGTCTGAAGCAACACCGTGAGGCATAGCTGAACGGTAACCTGAAGCAATGATAGACTCAAAGGAAATACCTGAAGCTCCATATTCACGCATACGGAAATCTAGGAAGTTAGCCACTTGTAGTTCTGTTGTTTGACCTGGTTTGATAAAATCAAGAACATCTGTAAAGGCACGATCTGAGATAGAACAAGCCTTACGGATAGTTGCCAATTCTTTCTCATCCTTAATCATACGCAACTCTTCCATGAAGTTGGTTTGCGGTGACAAGGTATAGCCTTCAAAAATCGCTTGAAGAGCTTGATAATAAGCGAATGACACCTGATTGTCAAAGCCTATTGTCTCAAGTTTATCTACCTCGACAAATTTAACGATATCTTTTAGTGGATCCTTACTTTCGATAATATCAAAGCCGTGTACAGATTGTTTGGCAATAAGCGTATAACGTGAATCAGTTAAAAAGAGACGACGATTTTTCGTAATGAAAACAGTCGCATTTGTCCCCCAGAAATCCGTCAAATAGTAAATATTATTTTGTCCTGTCACCAACAAGGCATCTAGGCCTGATTGGACAAGTTTAGCATCAAATCGCTCAAGTCTACGTTGCATTTGAATGACCCCTTTGTATTTTAGGTTAATTATATCAAATTTTCAGATTTTAAAGAACGAAGTTGATGCTTTGGCGTGTTTTTTTTGATGGCATTAATAAAAAGCCAGATGAAACTCTGACTTTATAAGTACTATACATAGGACCGCTTTTCGTAAATGGCTGGCGTCAAAAGGAGCAAAAATAGGGTTCAAGCAAACAAAACAAAGGCATCACGAAGACTAAAGAACTGTTGACCACTAGTAAAGACCGCTCGCATAAAACTCAACGGAACGTAAGTCATTAGATTAGTCATAGTATCTCCTAAACTAGCCAAATAGAGTGTAAAGAAGGTCATTCCTGTTACCCCAAAATAGACTGTTACAAAAGCTGTTAAGGTATTCTTTAAAAGTAAGATAATCAAAGTTGAAACCATATAAATAAAAGTCCCATAAGCTAGAAAATAAACATAGATTTGTCTGACATAAACCCACAAAGGAAAATCGACATGCTGCACATAGTACTTGTAAAAAATCAACTCTAAAACCAAGATAGTAGCTGCAAATATAGATAAAATAAGGAAGCTCAGAAGCTTTCGGAGAATCACTTCGACCAGATAGAGTCACTCACCCGAATCATATTAATCGTTCAATTCTGAAATTCTCTTTCCAAACTGGATAAAGCTAAGTAAGCAAAGAGACAATATCCACCACACCATGATAGAATAGCTAGCTAGAATCGCAGATAGTCCAAGATAAGATCCCTTGTAACCATCACATAAGATAACAATCGCACCAATCAGCCCTAGCAATACAAGACAAATAAAGGCACTCTTTGTCACACATTCTTGCTTTAAAAATACCGTTTTCAATCTAGTCGCCATAAAAAAGTACCTACTAAATCCCACTTTTTCATATGTGAAAAGAATTCCACCTTGTCCCAAAACCTGTTTGATCTTTTCTATTCCTTTAACCAGAATATCATTCTTTTGACGTTCAAAAGCAAGATCATTTAGTTTTAGTAGGGTCATCAAAGACTTCATGCTTAAATCCTCAGTGTAAATTTTATATTTGGCATTCGCATCATCATCCAAACAAATCAATTTGTGATTCTTCAACAAATAGTTTTTTGTACAAACCTGTTCAAGATTTGATAAGATGTGACTGGAAATAATAAAAGTTAGACCATGATTTTTAGCTATCCTTTCAATCAAGATTAAAAGACTATTGATACCATTAGGATCCAAGCTAGGTAGTCTCATCAAGAAGAATAAATTCATCTGATGTAATTAAAGCAATAAACAGACCTACACGTTGCTTCATACCCAAGGACAACTTGGAAGCCTTGCGTTTGAGATAGGTTGCTACCTCTAAATCTTCTTTATAGCAATCAATCGATGAATAATCTTTATGATAAAGTCTGCAATAAAACTTAAGGTTAGCTTCAACCGTCATGTTGGGATATAGAGCTGGAGCTTCAATCAAGGTACCCACAGTTTTAGTATTTAAGTCAATAGTTCCATTAGGTCTCTCTAAGATACCCGAAATTAATTTCATTAAGGTCGTCTTTCCTGCACCATTATTGCCAATCAGACCAGCAATATTCCCCTTTTTCAAGGTTAGAGAGATATTATCCAAGACAGGTTGCTTTCCAAAATTGTAGTTTACCCCTCTACCTCTAGTACTGTAATGTATTTCCTTTCTTTGCTTAATTATATTTTAAATATAAATCTTTAACATCCAAGTGAACTATTCACTTGGACGATGAAAACTTATAACAATTCTTCTTCATTAATTCTCATAAACATAAATATTTTCCAATATGCTATCTTATTTTTCTTAGTTTTAGAATCTCAACCGCAATATAACTTACCGGCTCTACTCCATAGCCAATATCATATGGTACATTTCCTCCAACAATTTCAGAAAGCTTATCAATAGACAAACCATCAAATTTATTCATTGTCATTACATCCATATTTTTCTTCTCCATATCTGGTCCTTTCAAAGGTGTCATTCTAATCCCTGATAACTCTAAAAATAGCTGTTCTTGAGTAATCTTTTAGATGAGATTTGAAGCCAAAAAAATACAGCTACTCTCTTATTTTTAGCAGCTAATTTTATAGAGCTTGACTTTATTATAGAATCTCCCTTATCAAAAAAATAGTGACATAGATGTCACCATAAATAGCTACGAAAAAACAAGTCCTTATATGACTTGTCCAACAATCTGCTTATTTTACGATGTCTCATAATAAGAAACAAAATCATTTCAAAAAGGAGAAGACTAACATAAACTCCAGAAACGTAAAAGTAAGGTTTGCCATTTATCCGTTATTGATTCAAAACGACCATGATGATCAACTGTACGAATACTAATCAAAAGACAAATATCTAGAAATAGGACTAGAAAAATACCGTTAAATCCTATGAAAAACGCTTTTTAACCATAGTGTGACTCTTTTGTTTTTCTTAACCGTAGAATAGCAAACTCAACTTAAACCAGACTAAAGCAAAAAGACTCAGAGAGCCCTTTTCACTTTATTTCAATTTTTCTTTCAAATATTGTCCTGTATAGCTTTTGGGAACGGCTACTACCTCTTCTGGAGTCCCTGTAGCTACGATGGTACCTCCACCGACACCGCCTTCAGGACCCAAATCAATGATATGGTCTGCGGTCTTGATAACATCCAGATTGTGCTCAATCACGAGAACAGTGTTGCCATCATCCGCAAAACGCTGAAGCACCTTCAAAAGACGTGCAATGTCATCTGTATGGAGACCAGTCGTCGGTTCATCCAGAATGTAGAAGGACTTCCCAGTAGAGCGTTTGTGCAACTCACTAGCCAGTTTCATACGTTGTGCTTCACCACCTGAGAGGGTTGTTGCTGGTTGTCCCAAGGTCACATACCCGAGCCCCACATCCTTGATCGTCTGCACCTTACGAGCAATCTTAGGAATAGCCGCAAAGAAGTCAACTGCGTCATCAACTGTCATATCCAGAATCTCCGCGATATTTTTCCCTTTATAACGAACCTCTAGGGTCTCAGAATTATAGCGTGTGCCATGACAAACCTCACAAGGGACATAAACATCAGGCAAAAAGTGCATCTCAATCTTGATAATACCATCACCAGAGCAGGCTTCACAACGGCCACCCTTGACATTGAAAGAGAAACGCCCCTTCTTATAACCTCGAATCTTGGCCTCATTGGTTTGAGCAAAAAGATCGCGAATATCGTCGAAGACGCCTGTGTAGGTTGCAGGGTTGGAACGTGGAGTACGCCCGATTGGACTTTGATCAATATCAATCAAACGCTCGATATGCTCGATTCCAGTCACCGATTTATGTTTCCCAGGTTTCTCACTGTTTCGATTAAGCTCTTGGGCAATCTTTTTCTTGAGAATTCTGTTAACCAAAGTTGACTTTCCAGAACCAGAAACACCTGTCACTGCGATTAATTTTCCAAGTGGAAACTTGACAGACACATTTCTTAAGGTTATTTTCGCTAGCTCCTGTAACCTCGATAAAACGACCATTACCTACACGACGTTCCGTCGGTACGGGAATTGATTTGGCACCTGACAGGTACTGACCAGTAATTGATTTCTTATTTCTAGCAACTGCTTCTGGGGTTCCTGAAGCTATGATTTGTCCACCAAAGGCACCGGCACCAGGTCCTACATCGATAAGCCAGTCAGCTTCACGCATGGTATCTTCATCATGCTCCACCACAATCAAGGTGTTGCCCAGGTCACGCATTCTTTTTAAGACTTGAAATCAAGCGATCATTATCACGCTGATGAAGCCCAATAGAAGGCTCATCCAACACATATAGGACTCCAGAAAGGTTAGAGCCAATCTGTGTCGCCAAACGGATACGCTGACTCTCACCACCTGAAAGGGTTCCAGCCATACGAGAGAGAGTCAAATAATTAAGACCTACATTATTTAAGAAAGTCAAGCGATCCTTGATTTCCTTAACAATTGGACGGGCAATCATTTCTTCATTCTCACCTAATTCAAGGCGATCTATTTCTTGAAGATGATCAGAAATAGACAGCTCAGAAATTTGACCAATATTTAAGCCATCCTCACCACCAACACGAACCGAGAGTGCTGCTTCGTTAAGACGATAGCCATGACAAGTTGGACATGACAGCTCATTCATATAACCTCGCATGACATTGCGAGTGAAATCACTATTGGTCTCGTGATAGCGACGATTGATATTAGTCACAACCCCTTCAAAAGGAATGTCAATATCACGCACCCCACCAAAATCATTAACATAATGGAAATGGAATTCACGATCACCAGATCCGTAGAGAATCAAATCTTGTTCTTCTTTTTTAAGATTTTCAAATGGCGTATCCATATCCACGCCGAACTGCTCCATAGCCTGCTCAAGCATAGCTGGATAATAGTTGGACGAAATAGGATTCCAAGGCGCCAGAGCACCTTCACGTAAGGTCTTACTAGCATCAGGAACGACCAAATCCATATCAACTTCTAGTTTATTACCCAAACCATCACAGGTCTGACAAGAGCCAAATGGCGCATTGAATGAAAAGAGACGAGGCTCCAACTCTGGCACTGTGAAGCCACAAACCGGACAAGAATAATGTTCTGAGTAAAGCAGCTCATTATCATCCATGGTATCCACAATCAAGTAGCCATCTGCTAAACGTAGGGCCGCCTCGACTGAATCAAAGAGACGACTACGGATACCATCCTTATTAACCAAACGGTCCACAACCACTTCTATATTATGCATCTTCGACTTGGATAGCTCTGGCACTTCCGTCACATCGTAAATCTCACCATCTACACGAACACGAACATAACCGTCCTTTTGTACACGCTCAAAAACGGCCTTGTGTTGCCCTTTTCGACGACGAACAATCGGCGCTAAAATCTGCATACGTGTCCGTTCAGGAAGGGCTAGAACCTCATCTACAATCTGTTCCACAGATGACGACTGAATGGCTCCATGACCATTAGGACAATAAGGCACACCCACACGCGCATAAAGGAGACGAAGATAGTCATTAATCTCTGTTGCAGTTCCCGACAGTCGAACGAGGGTTTTTGCTTGTTGTTTTCTGGTCAATGGAGATAGCAGGACTCAAACCATCAATCGAGTCCACATCAGGTTTCTCCATATTTCCCAAAAACTGGCGGGCATAAGCCGAGAGACTTTCAACATAACGGCGCTGACCCTCTGCATAAATTGTATCAAAAGCCAAAGAAGACTTACCAGACCCCGACAACCCCGTCACGACGACGAGCTTGTCACGAGGAATCTCTACATCAATATTTTTTAAATTGTGAGCTCTTGCTCCATGAATCACTAACTTATCTTGCATTTTTTTAAGAGGCCCTAGCCCAAAAGCTACTGCCGCTCCTTTCTACAGACGGATGGAAAATCCATCCCGACTTTCTCTCATAATTATAACAAAATTTCAATTTATCCAACCCAAAAATGTTTCAAATATAGTATAATGGTTGAGGTGCAAAAAGGCAAAGAGAATAGTCTCTAGGCCTCAATTGATATCACTAAAAGCTAAGAGCTGCTTATTTATCTGACTTTTCTGGTCCAAAACGGACAAGACATTTTCAGATAATAACGCCAACACTTAACTTAACGAATGACAAAGGAGGGTTCCCATTGAAACAAATGTTCTTATCCACCGGAAAGAATTCAAAGAAATTGAAACATTCAGCCTGGTGCTTGGATTCATTTGGTGAACCCTTCCAGAAGAAGCCATGAAGGTTGCAGAACGTTTTAACATTGATATCCAAGATCTCCGCGCCCCTCTGGACGTGGAAGAAACATCACGTATCGATGTCGAAGATGACTACACCCTGATTCTGGTCGACGTTCCAACCCAAGAAGAGCGTAATAACAAAGTTACTACGTTACTATTCCATTAGGTATCATCGTTACCGATGAGGTAGTCGTTACTACCTGCCTCGAGAACATCAGCCTTATGGATAACTTCCTCAACCACCGTGTGCGTAACTTCTACACCTTCATGAGAGACCCGTTTTGTCTTTCAGATTCTCTATCGCAACGCTCAACTTTACCTAACCGCCCTACGTTCTATCGACCGCCAGAGCGATAAATTGGAAGCTCAGTTGGAAAATGCGACTAAAAACGAGCACTTGATTGACATGATGGAATTGGAAAATCCATTGTCTATCTAAAGCATCACTTAAGATGAATGAGCGTATTGTCAAAAAAAGCTAACAGGTAACGCCTCTAGCTTGAAGAAATATATCGAGGACGAGGATCTCTTGGAAGATACGTTAGTCGAAACCCAACAGGCCATTGAGATGGCAGGCATCTATGAAAACGTCTTGAATGCCATGGCTGAAACCTCTGCCTCTATCATCGGCAATAACCAGAACACAATCATGAAAACACTCGCTCTCATGACTATGGCTCTGGATATCCCAACCGTTATCTTCTCCGCCTACGGTATGAACTTTAAAAACAATTCTATGCCACTAAACGATTTAGATAACGCCTTTTGGGTCATCTTCTTCATGGCAGTCTTCGGGTCATCCTGCGTTGTTATCTACTTTATCAGAAAAAAATGGTTCTAATATAGAGCCCCCTCTTCTTTTCCCTAAACTTCAAAACTAAAAAAATAATACTATTTATCGAAAGGTCATCTCATGGACATCCAAAAACTCACCAAGAAAAACCAAGAATTTATCCACATCGCAACTAACCAACTCATCAAAGATGGTAAATCAGACCAAGAAATCAAAGACATTCTTGGCAATGTCATTCCTGAACTTATCAAAAATCAGAAAAAAGGAATTACAGGACGTGGACTCCTTGGTGCTCCAACTGTTTGGGCAGCTAGCTTCTCTCCTGAAAAGCACCAACAAGCTGTTTCTGGAAAACCTAGCAAAGAAATTCCAGAAACAGATAAAACTCCTTGGAAGATGTGGCTTGATACCTCACTCTTCCTTCTAGCCATCGTTGCTATCATGAACGCAATCTTTGGTTTCTCAGGTACACAAACTAGCTACGGCCTCACAACCCTTCTTTCAGTGTCATTCATTGGAGGCCTTGCTATGTATACCCCTTATCACTACATCTACCGTCACAATAACAAACCAAAAGAAGAACGTCCAAAATGGTGGTTCAGCATGACCGTCATCACACTCTCTTTTATTGCATGGTTTGCTCTCTTTAGTCTTACAGCCCTTCTTCCAAGTTACCTAAATCCTGGTCTTTCACCAATTGTAATCCTTATCATTGGTGTTATCGCTGGTGTTGCCAAAATACTTCTTCAAACGTCATTACAACGTCCAAAGTACTTACGCACCTGCATCTTAATCAACCTCAAGCACCCATAAGGGTGCTTTTTTACGTCAGAAATCTTGACACAGTTGGCTATTCTATACTAAAATGTTAAAGTTAATAGACAAAAGAAAGAATTCCAATAGATGCGTATCAAATTCCCTCTACTAATCATTGCTTGCTGCCTATTACTGATGGCTTGTGGCCACAAGACTAGTCAAAAAAGCTATCAGGCTTACTATAATTTCAACAATGTGACAATTCCAACTCAGGTAAAGCAGCTAGCTAAAGATTTAAAAAACAAGGGTATTCCAACAAAAGACTGGGATAATCTAGTTCCTTATATCAACCGCTACAATCAGGAAAACACAAATCTCCAACCTGTTGTCAAAAAATGGACCACAAGCAAAATCGGTAAGGATCAAAATCAATTTGTCACCTTCCTTAATGAAAAAACTTTCGAAGATAACAAATCTCACTTCACCGATGACTTAAACTGCCGACGGACGTCCTTCCTCATCCTTCACGACCTCATTACAAGTTCAGAGGACCTTACTAAATTGGACCTCCCCCTTCAAAATGAATTTCTTGATCTCAAGTCCCATCACAAAGAGCTAAACGCCAAGGATCAAGCCCTCTACAGCCTCCTCTTTGGGGATAATATCAACTACCAGTCTACAGATGACCTCCTGAAAGCTTGGAAAGAAGCTGGACTCAAGTTTCTAGAAAATGTAAAACTCCTCTCCGTCTTTCAAAATAGCCCTGGTGATGTTAGTAACTTCCATACAGCTATAGCTTACGAAAAAGATGGTAGTATCTATGTTTTTGAAAAACAAGATCCAACACTTCCTTACCGCTGGAGTCGTTTCAACAATTGGGCCGATATCAAAGCACACTGGTTAGGCAATCGTTTCAAGGTCTTCAAAGATAATGTCGATATCCTCGTTAACGACCAAAAATTTGATGATTTCTTAGAAAACACACTCTATATACCACAAAACAACCAACTAGCTCCTCAAGATAAATGAGAAGACCAGTTGGTTTTTCTTTTACCCTAAAGCACAAGATTAAATCTCTCCACTCTTAGCCCTAGAAATGACAAAAATCTAAAAAATTAAGACAGAAAAAAACACCCTCAGTCGAGGGCATTATTTTTAGTCTTCGTTTACGTAAGGCATAAGTGCCATAACGCGAGCGCGTTTAATCGCTGTTGTTACTTTACGTTGGTTTTTAGCTGAAGTTCCTGTTACACGACGTGGAAGAATTTTACCACGTTCTGAAACGAAACGGCTAAGAAGCTCAGTATCTTTGTAATCAACATATTCGATTTTGTTAGCTGCGATGTAATCAACTTTTTTACGGCGTTTGAATCCGCCACGACGTTGTTGAGCCATGTTTATTTCTCCTTTATATATTTAATTCGTTTTGTCCATTCTTAGAATGGAAGATCGTCATCTGAAATATCCATTGGATTTGAATTACCAAATGGACTCTCGTCACGACCGAAGTTTGGTGTAGATTGTGCAGGTTGTGATCCACCAAATGAACCACCAGTTGAAGCTCCTCCACCGAATGAATTTGAATTATCAAATCCTCCAGCGTTGTAAGAACCACCACTGTGACCTTCACGTGCCGCACGGCTTTCCAACATTTGGAAATTATCAGCGACAACTTCAGTTACGTAAACACGTTGACCTTGTTGATTTTCATAGTTACGAGTCTGAATACGACCTGTAATTCCAATCAATGCGCCTTTCTTAGCCCAGTTAGCCAAATTTTCAGCTTGCTGGCGCCAGATAACACAGTTAATAAAGTCAGTTTCACGTTCACCATTAGCACCCTTGAAGTTACGGTTAACCGCAAGGCTGAATGTTGCAACAGCAACGTTACTTGGTGTGTAACGAAGTTCCGCATCACGGGTCATGCGACCAACGAGTACGACATTATTAATCATAATTTACCTTCTTACGCGTCAAGTTTAACGATCATGTGACGAAGAATGTCACCGTTGATTTTTGAAAGACGGTCGAACTCATTAAGAGCTGTAGCGTCGTTTGCTTCAACGTTAACAACGTGGTAAAGTCCTTCACGGAAATCTTGGATTTCGTATGCAAGACGACGTTTTTCCCAATCTTTTGATTCAACAACAGTTGCACCGTTGTCAGTCAAGATAGAATCGAAACGTGCTACCAAAGCGTTTTTAGCTTCTTCTTCAATGTTTGGACGAATGATATAAAGAATTTCGTATTTAGCCATTGATATTTTCCTCCTCTTTTGGTCTAATGACTCATGGTCTTTCGCCACGAGTAAGTGAGGTGCACTCACAAGATATAATTCTACCAAATAATAGGTGATAATGCAAGGAAAAAGTCAATGTGTCTGCTCTATTTTTGTGAGACTTAAAAATCACTCAGAAAATACTAAGCCCTATCTGTTATCTTTTCTCAGGTCAAACTTCATGCTAAAATAATAGAATGCTTTACCGTAAAAATAAACTGGGAGAGGAACTAGAGCTTCCGATCTTTAACCACTACTATAATATTTCTATCACTGCTCTTGAATTTTACCTTAAAAACCCGGGACAGAGTGATACCTACATCATTACTTTCAAATAGGACAACAACCTCTTTATTGTTGATATGACACATGATCTTGGTCACACCAGTCACTTTGATGCCGCCTCTCTATTTACAAAAGACAAGCTCCTATCAGGTATCGCAGCTGTACCCCTAGCGGCTGTCTACAGCATCCAGATTTTTGCTTTTCCAAAGGAATTACACTCTCTGGCACCCAGTCAGTATCTTAAAAATCTAGTCGCTCTATACTTTAAAGACCCAGAAACCATGCGTTACCTCAAGACGACAAAAAATATAGGTGACCAGGTAACAAGGTACCAACTGGAGTCGGAGAAACTAGAAAGACAAGGTAAGGTTTTTGAATTTTTCAAGTACACCAGTCGAGGCAAGGTGAAAGAAGAAAACAACTTGTCCGAGGTGTCTAGCAAAGACTACGATTTTCTCCCTGATTTCCATCCCTTTTTAAGCTCACCACGGAACCATCAGGTCCTGAGTATACCTGTGACCTACTTTGATGATAAAACTGGACAGACTGTCAAAATCGACATCATGGGCTGGTATATTAAAGATCAACAGCTTAAGATCCGTTGGAAACCTAAATACATGCGCAAACGCCGTTGGCGATCTTCACGTATTTCTGTTGACATCGTGACTAATAACTACTTCTTTCAGGGTCAAATTTACAGAGATAGTAGTGCACCGATTTTTCTGGACAACTTAAGTTTTGATAGCAAAATTCCCAAGAGTTTCCTGCCACATCTTCAAAAACAATACCAAATTTTTTTATCTCTAGTAGAGGAACAAAAAAGACTAGCCTTGCTTCGAAAGGTTCAGTTAAACAATAAGGACTAAGAATCTTTCGCCAAAATAAACATATCAAAAAGCTCATTCTTACACACTAGAATGAGCTTTTAAGATTTTTCAATTGTCATTAGAACATCCTTTAGGAATTTTGTAAAAAATATTTTCATAAGGAAGAGTTATTGTGTGTCACCATTTTTATACCTACTAACATTTCTCATGAGCTTTACCTCACTTTTTTCGTAAGTTAATTGATTTGATTTTAGCTTTCAACTTCTGATGGTATCACTCCCTTGTAGCTATTTTATGCGACTTAATTAATCTCCATTCTTGTAACGCCCTACTGTCATGTGACCACGCTCCTCAGAGATGATTGGTAAAGTTATTTGTTTTGCCTACTATTTTGTTTAGAGATCTTGGTCTCCGTTTTTATACCTTGAAATATTGACTCTCACCATGGCTTTTACCTCCTTGATGAATCCTTATCTTCTTTACATTCTTAGTATAATGTAAACGCTTACTTTTGTCAATCTTTTTCTCTAGGAAATGCAAGATTTTTTGAAAAAAGATTTCTTTGCTACAATAGAGACATGTTAGATTTAAAAGAATACGGCATTGTCATGTGGGATGCTGAGAAAATCGCCTCTTTTCGTCCTCCCACTGGGTGGTCGAATGTGAAAACGGGACCTACCTTGGCGTCGAATTAAGAATCCCTACTATATCTGGGTCAGTGAAATCATGTTACAACAAACTCAGGTGCAGACTGTCATTCCCTATTACGAGCGCTTTTTAGACTGGTTTCCAACAGTTAAGGATTTGGCTGAGGCTCCAGAAGAGAAACTTCTCAAAGCTTGGGAGGGGTTAGGTTACTATTCACGTGTCCGAAACATGCAAAAGGCTGCTAAACAAATCATGGATGACTTTGATGGTCAGTTTCCAGATACTTATGACAATATTGCCAAACTCAAGGGGATCGGCCCCTATACTGCTGGTGCTATTTCTAGCATCGCTTTTGATCTCCCTGAACCTGCTGTTGATGGGAATGTTATGCGAGTCATGGCTCGCCTCTTTGAAGTTAACTATGACATCGGAGACCCTAAGAATCGTAAGATTTTCCAAGCTATTATGGAAATTTTGATTGATCCTGACCGTCCAGGTGACTTTAATCAGGCGCTTATGGACCTTGGGACCGATATCGAATCGGCTAAAAATCCAAGACCAGACGAAAGTCCTATTCGCTTTTTCTGTGCAGCCTATCTCAATGGAACCTATGACAAATACCCCATCAAATTGCCAAAGAAAAAGCCCAAACCTGTGCAAATTCAGGCTTTTATTATCAGAAATATGAAGGGTGAATTTCTTCTAGAAAAAAATATCGACGGGCGCCTATTAGGTGGTTTCTGGACTTTCCCTATCATAGAGACGGACTTTATTGGCCAACAACTCAGTCTTTTTAAAAAGGATAATTGTGCCCTCGAAACCGTTTCACAAAAAGCTATTTTCGAGGAAAATTATGCTCTTAAACCAGTCTGGACAGACAATAACTTTACACCCGTAAAACATACCTTTAGCCACCAAAAATGGAACATCGAAATAGTGGAAGGTATTGTTAAAGATGACAAACTCCCTACCCACAAGGAGCTATGCTGGGTAACGACTGAGGACTTTAACCAGTTCCCAATGGCCACACCACAGAAAAAAATGATTAAAACTTATGAAGATAGCAAAAAAGGGTAGCATCGCGCTAGCCTTTTTCTTATGCGCCAAGTTTATCGTACTTACGGCTACGACCCTTAATATAACCAATCAAAATAATAGTGCTATCATAAGAGTCAGTAAATATCTTTCCTCTGTTTACTTGACTTATATTTTTTAAGATAGGATATAATTGACCTATCAAAAAGAGTCAACAAACCCATACAAACCATCCCTATTATATAACTTTTCAAATCAAACATGGATTCTCCTTTTGCTTTTTTAAGCTCCTATCACAGCTTCTGGTTCCGCTTTTATTTATGATAGATTGCAAGAATAAGTGCATAAAAATAATAACATAAATGTCACTATGGGGAACAAAGCCATTGAGAATACAAATCCCAACCACTTTGTCTTATTTTACGATAATAAAAATCAGATGATTGACCTAACTCAAGCTCACTTTGTGTTCCTAAAAGTCTATCTTTACTATTATCAGATTCGTTATTGTCTAGAATAGAAACTCCCGAAGAAATCATAAAAAGTTGTGAACTTCCTACAGATTCCCCCGCCCAACTATACTCCTTCAAAATACGCTCTTTTACTTCTCCGAATTTCAATATAATAATTGTACCAGATTGTGTGACTCTATCCTTGCTAAATACAATAGTGTCTCCTCTTCCATTTTCTCAAGTTCCTTCCAGAATACTAAAATCACCATCCTAAATAGCATCGATATCTATTCCAGTCTCTTTGCTTGACTTGCTGTTGCTACTACTTTCTTCTATATTGTCGCTACTTGAGTCATCAAAGTCGTACCAGTCTTCGGAAAACAAGTCCAAGGTCTGAACGTCTCCCAAGGCTAACCTTACTTGCACCATCTGTCGTCTCAGATATGCTGAAATCAACCGATTGAAGCTGATTAAAGGTACCATCTTTATAGTATTTCATAGTGCTCAAGCTTAGCAAAGGTTCCAGCACTTTTGGCACAAGCTCATCATCATTATTAAGATAATATAATGCATGAACACTGTCATGGGTATCAATCAAAACCTCAGCCGAGCCATCATCGTTGATATCTACATAGCTATATTGGACTTTTCACCCACTCTATTGGCTTCAAAAATCGTATTAGTTGAATAAGCTTCCTCAGTTGAGAGGTTGCTTGGAACAGCTGATGTATCGCCGTTCAAAGCAATAGGTCGATAGAGATCCAAGACTGAAGCATAGAGCTCATCGTAGCTCACTTCCTCGATTTCGGACGAATCGCCACTCACTTGCTCAGACTTAGCAGTACCGTCTCCTGATCCTGAACCATCCGTATGTGTTGCGTTTACAAGCTGTCAGCAAGAATAAACTTAATAAGAGTGCAAATCCTGTTAATTTCTTTTTCATAACTATTCTTTCATGAAAAATGACCTAATAAAAACATTAAATCACTTAAATCTCTTTCTAGTAATGTTTCGCAACTCTACTATAACGGATTTATTCCTTTTTGTGTTTACACAACTTATTTTACACTACCCACAGGTGATAAGTTAAGTATTTTTTTGAGAAATCAATCTATATTTTTATATCTCTAATCGTTTATACAATTGGACTAAATGCTATGTTTTAGCAATTCTAAACTAGATTAAATTAGAAGATTAATTAAATTATCTATAGATTAAGCAATAATCCTTTATAATTACAAGTAGTTCTACCAAAAAAGCCGGACCTCAGTCCAGCTTTTATCTGTCTATTTCTACTTGGTCATAAAGTAGGTGATAATCACCAATACTGCTACGATACCCAGGACAACGGCTAGAAACCCCAGCATATAACGCAGGAGAAAATAGGTAAATGGGAGATTTTCTTTCATGCTTTACTTTGCCTCATACCATGTACAGCCTTCATTTTCATCTGCGATGAGTGGGACAGCGAGTTCTACTGCAGATTCCATGGTTTCTTTAACCAAAGCTTTCATAGCTAAAAGTTCGTCGCTTGGCACCTCAAGGACGATTTCATCGTGCACCTGTAGGAGCATCTTAGTTTTATAGCCACCTTCTACCAGAGCCTTGTCTAGGTTAATCATAGCAATCTTGAGGATATCAGCAGCACTTCCTTGGATAGGAGAGTTGATAGCTGTACGCTCTGCGAAGTTGCGGACGTTAAAGTTACGAGAATTAATATCTGGCAACTCACGACGGCGGTGGAAGAGGGTTTCTACGTAGCCCTTATCCTTGGCTTCACGAACCACATTATCCATATAGGCCTTGATACCAGGATAACGTTCAAAGTAGGTGTCGATATACTCCTTGGCCTTCTTACGGCTAATGCCAAGGTTGTTAGAAAGACCAAAATCAGAAATGCCATAAACAATCCCGAAGTTAACAGCCTTTGCATTACGACGGTCGTTAGGTGTGACATCCTCTGGCTTTTCAATGCCAAAGACACGCATGGCTGTAGAGGTATGGATATCTGCCCCCTCTTTAAAGGCTGCAATCAAATGCTCATCTCCCGAAATATGAGCCAGCACGCGCAACTCAATCTGTGAGTAATCCGAGCTTAAAAGCACTGCGTCCTCAGTCGATGGGACAAAGGCCTTACGGATGAGACGACCTTGCTCCAAGCGAACAGGAATATTTTGCAAGTTGGGATCCACTGATGACAAACGACCTGTCTGAGTTAAATCTTGCACATAACGGGTATGGATTTTACCATCCTCAAGGATATAATCCTGAAGCCCCAAGACATAGGTAGACTGAAGCTTAGTGATTTGGCGGTACTCCAAAATCTTAGCTACAATTGGAGCAATTGGTGCCAAACGTTCAAGGACATCCACAGCTGTTGAGTAACCTGTCTTGGTTTTCTTAGTGTATTCCAAAGGTAGACCCATTTTTCAAAGAGGATAACACCCAACTGTTTAGGCGAGTTAATATTGAATTCTTCGCCCGCCATTTCGTAGATTTCTTGGGTCAATTTGTCGATGACTGCTTGGTTTTCCACTGCCATCTCGTTAAGGGTTTGTCCCTTAACCTTAATACCAGCGATTTCCATCTTAGCTAACACATTTGCCAGTGGTAACTCCATGTCAAAGAGAAGCTCTGATTGACCGTGTTCAGCCAATTTTTCAAGCATAACCGGTTTAGCAACCTGAAGGACCTTGACTTTTGCCAGGGGCTGAGCAAGACCTCTTTTTCAGGAATGGCACGCTTAGCTCCCTTACCATAGACCACCTCATCTGTTTCCAGTGGTAAATCTGTGTAGAGACGAGCAATGGTTGACAATTCATTGTCCTCAACAGTTGAGAGCAAATACTTGGCCAAACGGGCATCAAAATTAGCCGTAGGCAAGTCAATACCTAGATGGCTCAAAAGGACCTTACTTCGCTTGAAATCGTAGATATTAACAGCTTTTGAAAGAGCTGCCTGGAAGGCTTCTGATTTGAGTAGGTCTGTATCTGTAGACGCATAAATCTGCTTGTCATTCCCCCAAGCAAAACCGATGATAGGTTCTATGTGATAATTGTCACCGAGGATTTCAAAATAGAAGAAATCGTCAGAGCTAAAGTGAGCTTCTGTCACTTGACTAGGCTCTGCATAGGCCACATCAAAATCCTGCGGAACAGCCTCTCCGCCAAGGGCATTTTTGAACTGAACAAAGCCCATCTCGTCATAAAAGGCTGCCAATTTTTCAAGGTCAGGTCCCGTAAAGGCCGTATCATCTAGGCCAATTTCAATAGGTGACTGTGTATCAATGGTCGCCAAGGTCTTAGAAAGGAAGGCTTGTTCCTTGTCATTGATGAGATTTTCCTTCATCTTGGACTTTCTTCATCTCATCAATATGCTCATAGATACCTTCAAGGGAACCGTGTTCCAAGAGGAGCTTGAGACCAGTCTTTTCACCAATCTTAGTAACCCCTGGAATATTATCGGACTTATCACCCATGAGGGCCTTGAGGTCGATGAATTGCGCTGGAGTAATCCCCATTTTCTCCATGAGGTAGTCAGGTGTGAAGGCCTCAAACTCAGCCACACCTTTCTTCGAAATCTCAACGACTGTATTTTCATCAGTCAGCTGAATCAAGTCTTTATCCCCAGAAACAACAGTAATTTGATAGTCCTCACTGGTATTTTCAGCCATCTTAGCCAAGGTACCGATAATGTCGTCTGCCTCGTACTGAGCCAAGTCATAATAGGCGATACCACGTGCAGCCAACATCTCACGGATATAAGGGAACTGCTCACGGAATTCCTCTGGTGTCTTAGCACGACCAGCCTTGTAGTCTGCGAACATCTCGGTACGGAAAGTTGTTTTTCCCGCATCAAAGGCTACCAAGACATGAGTCGGTTGGATACGCTCAAGCAGGTTGTCCAACATAAGGTGGAAACCGTAGATAGCATTGGTATGAAGGCCATTATTGTTACGAAAACGGTCAATTTGATTATAAAGTGCGAAAAAGCACGAAAGGCAACGGATGAACCGTCAATTAGGAGTAATTTTTTTTCTGATTAGTCATAGGTTTATTATAGCATAGATGAGAGCATTGGTTTTAATTGAAAATCTCTTATTTTGAGAAGACTGTTTTGTAAAATAAACATTCATAAATAATAAGCCATAAGGAAAATTGTCCATCGACAAATTTTAGAACGAATCAGTCAACAGTATTGTTACAGGTATTTCCCAGCTCCACGCCCTATAGTAAAATATGCTATAATAGAAGCTATGAACACAAAGATTTTAGACCAATTAGAATTTAACAAGGTCAAGGACCAGTTCACAGAATACCTGCAGACTGAACAGGCTCAGGCGGAGTTACGTGACTTGGTGCCTATGACCAATTCAGAAAGAATTCAAAATCAATTTACAGAAATTCAAGAAATGGCTGAGATTTTCGTAGAGCACCATGGCTTTGCCATTGGTAGCTTGCGAGATATTTCTGAGCCCTTGCGTCGCTTGGAACTGGATGCTGACCTCAACATTCAGGAGCTTATTGCTATCAAGAAGGTCTTGCAAGCTTCAGCTGACCTTAGCCGCTTCTACGCTGACCTTGAAAATGTTGAACTCATCGCTCTTAAACGTCTTTTTCGAAAAGATTGAAGCCTTTCCCAAGTCTACAAGGTAGTCTTCAAAGTATCAATGACGGTGGTTTCATTGAGCATTTTGCTAGCCCTGAGTTGCAGAATATCCGTCGTCAACTCAAATCTTGTGATGATGCCATTCGCCAGACCTTGCAAGACATTCTCAAGAAATCTGGTCACATGTTGGCTGAAAGTTTAATTGCTAGTCGTAATGGTCGTTCAGTGCTTCCTGTCAAAAATACCTACCGTAACCGTATTGCGGGGGTTGTGCATGACATCTCAAGCTCTGGAAACACAGTATATATCGAGCCACGCGCCGTTATCCAGCTTAACGAAAGAAATTACACAATTACGTGCAGACGAACGCCATGAGATGGCACGTATCCTACATGAATTGTCTGATCAACTCCGTCCGCAAGCTGCTGCTATCGCTAACAACGCTTGGATTTTGGGTCACATGGACTTCATTAGAGGAAAATACCTCTATCTCCATGATAAAAAGGCAATTATTCCAAAGATTAGTGACAACCAAACACTCCAACTGCTTAACGTTCGTCACCCGCTTCTTGGTCAATCCAGTGGCCAACGATTTGCGCTTTGATGAGGACCTCACAGCCATTGTCATTACAGGTCCCAATACCGGTGGTAAAACGGTCATGCTTAAAACTCTGGGATTAGCTCAACTGATGGCTCAATCTGGCCTTCCAATTTTGGCTGATAAGGGTAGTCGTGTAGCCATTTTCCAAGAGATTTTTGCGGACATCGGAGATGAACAGTCTATCGAACAGAGTTTGTCAACTTTCTCTAGTCACATGACCCACATTGTCGAGATTCTGGACGCTGCCGACAGCAACAGTCTTGTCTTGGTCGATGAGCTTGGGGCTGGTACTGACCCTCAGGAAGGGGCTAGTCTAGCCATGGCAATCCTAGAGCACCTCCGTTTGAGCCAGATTAAAACCATGGCTACTACTCACTATCCTGAGCTTAAGGCCTATGGGATTGAGACGCAACATGTGGAAAATGCCAGCATGGAGTTTGACACAGCGACTTTAAGCCCTACCTATCGTTTTATGCAAGGGGTTCCTGGTCGCTCTAACGCCTTTGAGATTGCTCGTCGCCTCGGTTTGAATGAGATTATTGTCAAGGAAGCAGAAAACCTCACGGATACTGATAGTGATGTCAACCGTATCATCGAGCAACTTGAAGCCCAAACTGTGGAAACACAAAAACGTCTGGAGCACATCAAGAACGTTGAGCAAGAGAACCTTAAATTCAACCGTGCGGTCAAGAAACTCTATAACGAATTCTCCCATGAGTACGACAAGGAACTCGAAAAGGCTCAGAAAGAAATTCAAGAGATGGTGGATACAGCCTTGGCTGAGAGCGATAGTATTCTCAAAAATCTCCACGATAAGAGTCAACTCAAGCCTCATGAAGTTATCGACGCCAAAGGGAAAACTCAAGAAACTTGCCCCACAAGTGGACCTCTCTAAGAATAAGGTCCTTCGTAAGGCCAAGAAAGAAAAGGCTGCGCGTGCCCCTCGTGTCGGAGATGATATCATCGTTACCGCCTATGGTCAACGTGGTACGCTTACCAGTCAAGCCAAAAATGGTAACTGGGAAGCCCAGGTAGGTCTCATCAAGATGACCCTAAAGGCAGACGAATTCACTCTGGTTCGTGCCCAAGCAGAAGCACAACAACCCAAGAAAAAACAAATTAATGTGGTTAAAAAAGCCAAGAAGACATCTTCTGATGGGCCTCGTGCCCGTCTAGACCTTCGTGGGAAACGTTACGAAGAAGCCATGCAAGAGCTTGATGCCTTTATTGACCAAGCCCTACTTAATAACATGAGTCAGGTGGACATCATCCACGGTATTGGTACAGGTGTCATCCGTGATGCTGTTACCAAATATCTCCGCCGTCATCGCCATGTTAAAAATTTTGAATATGCCCCACAAAGTGCTGGTGGTTCCGGATGTACCATCGCAACCTTGGGTTAAAACTAATTAAGAGAGACTGAGACACTATGTCCAGTCTTTTTCATATATCTCAAATCCAAACACAAAAAAGTCTCCCTTAAGCAAGGAAGACGTCTGTTTTCTATATCACACTTGTCCACAAGTGTTGGATAATCTGGCTAACTGGAAAATTCCAATTAATTAAAAGACGCAAAACCCAGCTAGATGACAAGACCGTTTGAATATTGTTTATGGGAACGGTCGCAAGGATATTCCCCAACATCGTCAAAGGTACCAGACTTACCAAGGAAGCCAAAACACCGCCTATCACTTTGAACCGTGTCTGATCAAGGCGCTCAATTCTCACAAAATGGAAGAAAATCCCAAGAAAACGCAAACCATAATAGGCCACACAATAAATGGCGAAGTAGGCGACGCCCGCATAATAGACACGGTCAAGTGAGAAGATATTCTGGTCTGTAAAAAAAGCTACACTGGCATCTTTAGTTGGATTAGTATAAGGTACCCAAAGATTGATAGCCTCTCCTAGAGACTTATAAAAATAGGCCGCCACACACATGGCGATAATGACTGAAACCACGTAATAAGCTTGCATAAAGAGGCCACGACGGTAGCCAATGTAGAAATTCCAAGCCATGAGGGCTAAGACAAGGAGTCCAATCATGCGTCTTCCTCATCGTCATTTGTAGCTGTCGCCTTGACCTTGAGCTGTTCAAGTTGCTTAGCTCTCAACGTTTCCAACTCTTTTTCCATATCTTCAACTTGAATTTCGCGTTCCAACTGAGTCGACAAAGAGTTGATGGCCATTAGGATAGCGATTGTTTCATTGTCAGCATTTTTCATCTGCTCTTTGATAATTTTATATTTCTCGTGGGCAACACGCTCAACCTCTTCCATGAAAAGGTTGTCCTTATCAGTTGTTAGCGTGAGGTTCTTCTCTCCAAAATGAAATTTGTAACGGTTTCTTATTTGCCATTTGCTTGTTAGCTGCCAATCAATGGTGGTCACGGATTCGCCACCGCAGCTTCTCCTTATTTTTGTTTTTAGCACCCTTTTTAGTCAGATTTTAACACCTTCTCCAGGGCGTGTTCGACACATAAATACCAACTGACTCCTCCAATCATCGAAAAAAAGAGCAGAATTTGGCATTCTCTTTCTAATCATTATATCCTAAATTTTAACTTTCGTAAATTTTAGACTTTGCACTTCTTCTAGAAAAATAATTTTCAAGGAATCCGAGTCTGTAAAATATCTACCAATTCTCCTTTTTTGTGCTAAAATAGATTTCATGGGCACAATCGTATTAAAAATGACAGCAGAGCAGATTTCAGTACTCCAGAAGGATCTAGCAAGCTATGCCACTGCGACTAAAAATCCTTATGCTTTTTTTTCAGCCAAGGTCGATGGAATAAGTGTCATCGCCTATACTTCAGGAAAGGTGACCTTCCAGGGTGCTAAACCAGAAATCCTAGCTAGCCGTTTTGGGTACCAAGCTGAACCTAAGCATTCACCTGATGGGCAAAACCTAGCCCTAATTGGATCAGACGAAGTCGGAAACGGCTCCTATTTTGGTGGTTTAGCTGTTGTAGCTAGCCTAGTTACCCCAGCTGACCATGCTTTTTTGAAATCTCTTGGGGTCGATGATTCTAAAAATCTTAATGATATCAAGATTCGTCAGATTGCACCTATATTGGAGGAGAAAATTCCTCACAAGGCACTTCTTCTTTCGCCTAGAAAGTATAATGAAGTGGTTGGAGACGGTAAAGCTCACAATGCTGTATCCGTCAAAGTAGCTCTCCACAATCAGGCTATCTTCCTATTGTTACAATCAGGTGCTAAACCAGATAAGATTGTCATTGATGCCTTTCACCAGTGAGAAAAATTATCAAAAATACCTCAAGAATGAACGCAATCGTTTTGACTTTCCCTATCACTTTAGAAGAAAAGGCTGAGGGGAAATACTTAGCTGTCGCGGTGAGCTCTATCATCGCTCGAAACCTCTTCCTGGAAAATTTGGACAAACTCAGCCAAGAGGTGGGTTACACCCTTCCTTCAGGTGCTGGTGCCAAGTCAGACCAGGTCGCTGCTAAACTCCTTCAAGCTTATGGAGACCAGGCTCTCCAAGCTACTGCTAAATATCATTTCGCCAATACCAAAAAAGCCTACCAACGCTTAAAATAACCCTGAAAGGCCTTAACTATGAAAAACAAATGGACCCAATACTTCCTCACTTTTCTTCATGAATGGGGACTCTTCATTCTCTTTATCAGTCTCTTCCTCTTGACCCGTCTCTTCCTCTGGCTCCCTGTTCAGGTTGAAGGACACTCAATGGATCCTACCCTAGCAGATGGACAACGTGTGATCGTTTTAAAACACACGTCCATTGAACGCTTCGATATTGTCGTTGCCAAGGAAGTCGAAGACGGTAAGACGAAACAAATCGTCAAACGTATCATCGGTATGCCAGGTGATACCATTACCTATCAAAACGATAAACTTACTGTCAACGGTAAAGAAGTCAAGGAAGAATACCTCAAAGAATTCCAAGCTGCCTTTGCCAAGGATAAACTCCAAAAAGAGTACGCCTACAGCGACTACTTCCAACAACTGGCTAAGGAATCAAAGGCCTTCACTGTCAATGCTGACAAAAACACTACTTTTTCTGTCACTGTTCCTGAAGGCAAATATTTCTTACTTGGAGATAACCGTATCGTTTCCAAAGATAGTCGAGCAGTTGGTTACTTTGACAAGAGTGCTCTTGTAGGAGAGGTCAAATTCCGCTTCTGGCCACTTAATAAAATTGGTACCGTTGAGGATAACTAAAAACACTAAATAAGATAAGGTTGGGGAAACCCAGCCTTATTATGTATCTAGGAAAAAACACATGCAAGAATTTTATTTTTCAGGAACTATCGAGCGCATCATTTTTCGAAAATGCCAGTAATTTTTTTTCCGTATTCTACTCTTAGAAATTGACGAAACAGACAGTGATTTTGAGGACTATGAAATCATTGTTACAGGAACCATGGGGAGATGTCATGGAAGGGTGAAGATTATACCTTCTGGGGTCAGCTAACCAATCACCCCAAATATGGCAAACAACTCCAAATGACTCGCTACGAGCGTTCAAAACCCTCTGCCAGTGGCCTTATCAAATATTTCTCCAGTGATAATTTCAAAGGAATCGGTAAGAAAACGGCCGAGCGTATTGTCGAGATTTATGGCGAAGACCCTATTGACAAGATTCTCGAGGATCCTAGCAAGTTAGAACAGATTCCTAACCTTTCAAAGGTAAACCGAGAAGCCTTCGTTGCAAAGTTAAAAATCAACTATGGAACCGAGCAAATCTTGTCCAAACTTTCCAGCTATGGACTCACACCAAAAGCTGCCTCACAAATTTTCAACCAATATAAGGAAGAATCGCTCAATCTTATCGAAGAACACCCTTATCTCTTGGTAGAGGAAGTTCAAGGGAATCGGATTTAAAATAGCCGATCAACTAGCCGAACGCTTAGGAATTGCTAGTGATGCTCCTGAGCGTTTACGAGCTGCCTTGATTCATTGTCTGCTAGAAGCCAGTATGGAAGAAGGGCGACACCTACATCGAAGCCAAAGCTTTGCTCGAACGAACTATCATCCTTTTGGAAAGTGCTCGTCAAATTGAACTTGACCCTGCCTTGGTCGCTAACCAATTAACCAATCTCATCCAAGAGGACAAGGTGCAAAATGTAGAGACTAAAATTCTTTGATAATACCCTTTATTTTGCGGAACAGGGCATCTATACCCACCTAACTCGTATCATGAAAGACCAACCTGACATCAGTGCAGAGGACAAAATCCAAGCAAGTCTTGAAGAGGTGGAAGAGGAGCTTGGTATTACTTATGATAAGGTGCAAAAAGACGCCATTATCAAAGCCCCAAAGCAAGGTCTTCATCCTGACAGGTGGTCCCGGAACAGGAAAACCACCGTTATTAACGGCATTATTAAAACCTATGCTGACCTTCATGGTCTAGATTTCAAAAGTCTGATTTGCCTATTATTTTAGCGGCGCCAACGGGACGGGCTGCTCGTCGAATGAACGAACTCACCCAACTCCCTAGCGCCACTATCCATAGACATTTGGGCCTCAATAGCGAGGACGATTTCAAGACCTTAGAGGACTATCTCGATTGCGACTTGATTATCATCGATGAGTTTTCTATGGTTGATACTTGGTTGGCCAATCAACTCTTCGAAAGCATTTCCGATACTACTCAAGTAATCATTGTAGGTGACCAAGATCAGCTACCTTCTGTAGGCCCTGGCCAAGTCTTGGCTGACCTTTTGCAGATTGATAACTTGCCAAAGGTTTCCCTAACCAAAATTTTCAGACAATCCGAGGACTCCACTATTGTTACCTTAGCTAGCCAGATACGCCAAGGCCAACTACCCGCTGATTTCACAGAGAAAAAAGGCTGACCGCTCTTACTTTGAGGCCAATGCCAACCATATTCCACAGATGGTTCCTAAAATTGTCTCTGCTGCTATTAAAAGTGGGATCGCTGCTCAGGATGTACAGATTCTGGCCCCCATGTACCGGGGACAGGCTGGTATTAACAATCTCAATACCATTATGCAGGACCTACTTAATCCTCAAGAAAAGGCCAATCAGTTTGCCTTTAATGATATTTTCTTCCGTAAGAACGACAAAATTCTCCATCTGGTCAACGATACCGAACTCAATGTCTTCAATGGCGACATCGGCATCATTACTGATCTCATCCCTGGTAAATATACTGAAAGCAAGCAGGACGAAATTTACATGTCCTTTGATGGCAATGAGGTTATCTATCCTCGTAACGAATGGAATAAGATTACTCTGGCCTATGCCATGTCAATCCACAAATCCCAAGGGAGTGAGTTCCCAGTCGTTATCCTTCCCATCACACGACAAAGTGGACGTATGCTTACAACGTAACCTCATCTACACCGCTATCACACGCGCCAAGAGTAAACTAGTCATGTTGGGGGAAATCGCAGCCTTCGATTATGCCGTTCACAACGAGGGGGCCAAACGTAATACCTACCTCATCCAACGTTTTGAACAAACTTATACACAAGCTGTTGATAAGTCTGTCGAAAAGAATGTTAAAAACGAGGGAACAGACGCCTTCAATCAAACAAAAACGGAAAACAATAGACCCTCAGAAACCCTTGAAAACAAAGCCTTTTCGGAAAATATCAATCCATCCCCAGATCTTGTTAACACTTATTCACAACCTGTGGATAAGTCTGTTAACAAACCTGTGCAAACAGAAGAAAACTATCGTTTAACTGAAGAAAATTGGGCAACTATAGATCCAATGATTGGGCTCAGTGAAGACGATATTGCTGCCTTTTTTAACAATAACTGGAAAAAAGACTTGGAGTCGCTCTGAATGAGCCACTTTTCAAGTCTTTTCATTTGCTAAAATACTAAACGAATCAGGGCCATAGATATTATACCGACGATTACTGCATAGAGCAGATTTTTGCTCTTAAATGCTACAATTACCGTTGGCACAGTAGCCAGTATTTCCATCCACTTAAGCTGTGGCAAGTGACCGATTTTCTCAATCATAAGGCTTGAGAGAATCAGTGCAAAGAGAATAGAAACTGGTAGGTAGTGCAAAAATTGAACAACAATATCTGGTAATCCCTTGTATTTCACTAAAACAAAGGGGAGCACACGAGGAACCCAGCTGACCACAAACCCAAGTAGAATAGCGATAAGAATGAAGCTATTGACGGCCATCACACATTACCCCCACACTACATCCAACCAAAGTAGCCACTAAAACAGCCAAAGATTCCGACAAGACGACACTAAAGCTCAGATAAGCCACAGCAATAGATAACAGAATCAGAAACAGCTTACGCACTCCTTCACATAGCAAGGCATCAAACTGACTACTTAACAAACCAATAAACATGGCAATCAAGGCAAAATCCAAACCAAAAAGCTCAGGATTTGGAATCATTGAGCCAATCAAACAACCAATAACTGATGATACAATCCAAACCAGATAGCTGAAAATATTGTTACCATGCATCCAGTTAGCAGGAATATCTTTATGATGCACATATTCTCCTAATAAGACACCATAACTTTCATCCGTAATCAAACCACCAATTCCCAGCTGATTCCAGAGACTTATTTTGGTAAAAATCGTTGTTGCATGTAAACTCATCAACATGTTACGCAAATTAACTAAGAAAACAGTCAAGGTTAACTCACCTAGGCCAGCTCCTGCAACTACTAAGGCACACATGGCAAACTGGGCCGAGCCACCATAGACCAATGCACACATGAGGCCAACCTCAAGAGCCGATAGACCAGAAGCTGCCGCTACAACACCAAATGCTAGACCAATAGCTACATAGCCTAAAGCTGTCGGTACTGCGGCTTTTACACCTAAACGAAAGTCAGACACACTCAATTCCTTTCTAAAGGAACCTCTTACCAGACTAGTAAGAGGTTCTTCTTATTCTTCAAATCCTGCAAAGGCTAGACTTGGTTTTGCATTTAAATCCAAGTCAGCAAAATGTTTTTTATCACATTCAATAGCTGCTGCTAGAGCAATCATGCCAGCATTGTCACCACAGAGACGTAAAGGCGGGATAACCACATCTACATCTGTAATTTCTTCAGCCAAGCGCTCACGTAATCCCTGATTAGCTGCCACACCCTGCAACAACAAGTGTCTTGACAGGGTAGCGCTCCAAAGCTTTCTTGGTCTTAGCTAGGAGAATATCCAACACAGCAGCTTGGAAGGAAGCACAAAGGTCTTCTGTGACTAAAACTTCCCCTTTCTGCTCCGCATTATGGTGCAAATTGATGAAGGCTGACTTCAAGCCTGAAAATGAAAACTCCAAGTGGTCTTCCTTAATCATAGCACGTGGGAAAATCATAAACATCTTTCCCTTTATGAGCCAATTCATCAATCTCACGTCCTGCTGGGTAGGTCAAGCCCATCACACGCCCCACCTTATCATAGGCTTCACCAACCGCATCGTCACGTGTCTCACCAACAATCTTGTAATTCCCTGGTTCTGACACATAAACCAACTCTGTGTGTCCCCCAGACACCAAAAGTGCTAGGAGGGGGTACTCCAACTCTTGAACCTCACGCGCCGCCATCAGATGCCCTGCCATATGATTGACTGGAATCAAAGGCAACCCATGTGCCCAAGCGAAGGCCTTAGCTGCTGCCATCCCGACCAAGAGCGCCCCGACCAAACCAGGACCATAGGTTACTGCTACAGCATCTAGTTGTTCAGCAGTAATTCCCGCCTCAGATAGAGCATCTTTAATGCAAAGAGTCACCACTTCCACATGGTGACGGCTAGCCACCTCAGGAACAACACCACCAAAACGTTTATGGCTTTCCACCTGACTGGCAATAATATTACTTAAAAGCTCTTTCTCATTTTTAAAACGGCAACTGAAGTCTCATCACATGAGCTCTCCACTGCCAAAATATATCTATCTGCCATTAGACTTCCTCTCGCCTCATGATAACTGCATCTTCTTGAGGCTCATGATAATAATTTTTCCGAATTCCTAGACTTTCAAAACCAAATTTTCTATAAAGTGCCTGAGCGACTTGATTTGACGCTCTAACTTCAAGAAAGATGGGTTCACTACGCTCCTCCAAATACTTCATCAACTGACTGGCATACCCACGTCCCTGATAAGCTTTTAAAACGGCGATATTGGTAACCTCAAGCTCACCCACCAAATTTTGAAGGGCTAAAAACCAACAACTTCTTCCTGATCATAAACATAGAAATACTCCGTCGTATCCAAAGCCAAGTCTGCTACCACCTGCTCAAGTGTCCACGGAGATTTGTCATAAACATCCGACAAAATCTGGTAAATGAGCTGAGCCTGTTCTTGACTACTCAATCTAGACGCGCTTGATGTAGTTGTCACGATTAGTCTCCTCATGTGTCTTAAGCCAGTTTTCCTCCGCCTCAACCCGCTTCAAGTAATGTGGAACAAAGGCATCCACATCAACAGAAGGCAAGGATAAGCCTAAACGTCCAATAACTGGGCTGATGGAAGACTTGACAAGATAGTTGCCTCTGGAAGACTTTCCTTAATCTGATCCACAAAATTAGCCACTTCACCTACAAATGTCACCTTTTCAAAAGTTTTAGCTTGCTCAAGAACATCTGTAAAGGCAGCATGACGATCCGGGACGATAGCTTGGCCATTTTCATAAAATCCAACGTAAACATTATTACGACGGGCATCCATGATAGGAATTACAACACCATCAGCTGAGTGATCCATCAAGGCCTGCAAACTTGAAACTCCCACTAAATCAATGTTAAGGGCATATGCTAAAGTCTTAGCTGTTGCGACAGCCACACGAAGCCCTGTGTAGGAACCGGGTCCTTGAGCAACAACAACACGGTCTAAATCAGCTGGTTGCCAGCTCACCTGAGCAACTCAAAAAATCAATAGTGGGCATTAGACTAATACTATGATTCTTTTTCACTGTCACTGTTGCCTCTGCCACTAAATTCTCATCTTCCAACAAGGCTACTGATAAAGCAGTGCTAGAGGTATCAAATGCTAATATTTTCATCTTTTTTCCTTGTTTTTCCTTTTATGCTTTCTCTATTATAACACAAGTCACTGTTTCCCAAGAAACGAACATTTTCCAACTTTTTCCGCCATTTTCTTTATCTAGCCCTTATCTTATGGTACAATAATAGTAATTGTTAAACGAATCAAGGCTACTACCTATTACTCATAAAAGTGAATATCAAAACGTCAAGTAAATCAGAGAGAAAGATTGACTTGACCGGTTTTTTTATAGAATGGCAGAGCCTTTTGGAAAGAAAGGAAAACCATGATTTATAAAGTTCTTTTACCAAGAAACTAAAGAGCGCAGTCCACGCCGCGAACAGACAAAATCACTCTACCTAGATATTGATGCAGAAACTGAACTTGAGGGCCGTATCCAAGCTCGCCAAATCATCGAAAAAAACACTGCCTACAACATCGAATTCATTGAGCTCCTCTCAGAAAAAGCTCTTGAATACGAGAAAGAAACAGGCGTTTTTGAAGTAACGGAGTTCTAAGACCATGACATCAAAAATCAATCTAAAACCTGAAGAAGTTGGGGTTTATGCGATTGGTGGTTTGGGGGAAATCGGTAAAAACACCTATGGTATTGAATACCAAGATGAAATTATCATTGTCGATGCAGGTATTAAATTCCCTGAAGATGATCTTCTCGGTATCGACTATGTCATCCCGGACTATTCTTACATCGTTGAAAACGTTGACCGTGTAAAGGCTCTTGTCATTACTCACGGTCACGAAGACCATATTGGTGGTATTCCCTTCCTTCTTAAACAGGCAAATATCCCAATCTATGCAGGACCACTTGCTCTTGCACTTATCAAAGGAAAATTGGAAGAACACGGACTACTTCGTGATGCGCAACTCTATGAAATTAATGCTAATACAGAGCTTACTTTCAAAAACATGAGCGTGACCTTCTTCCGCACAACTCACTCAATTCCAGAACCTCTCGGTATCGTCATCCATACGCCACAAGGTAAGATTGTATGTACCGGTGACTTTAAGTTCGACTTTACTCCAGTTGGTGAGCCAGCAGACCTTCACCGTATGGCTGCGCTTGGTGAGGAAGGGGTTCTTTGCCTCCTCTCAGACTCAACCAATGCCGAAGTACCAACTTTCACTAATTCTGAGAAGGTCGTCGGCCAATCCATCATGAAAATCATTGAAGGCATTCACGGACGTATTATCTTCGCCTCATTTGCCTCAAACATTTTCCGTCTGCAACAAGCTGCCGAAGCCGCTGTAAAAACTGGCCGTAAGATTGTTGTCTTTGGACGTTCTATGGAAAAAGCCATTGTTAATGGTGTTGAACTAGGCTATATCAAAGTTCCAAAAGGAACTATTATTGACCCTAGTGAAATGAAAAACTATCATGCCAGTGAGATTCTTATCATGTGTACTGGTTCTCAAGGTGAGCCTATGGCAGCTCTTGCTCGTATCGCCAATGGTATGCACCGCCAAGTGACACTACAACCTGGTGACACCGTTATCTTCTCATCTAGCCCTATCCCAGGAAATACAACCAGCGTTAACCGTTTGATTAATACCATCCAAGAAGCTGGGGTTGATGTTATCCACGGTAAAATCAACAATATCCATACCTCTGGACACGGTGGTCAACAAGAGCAAAAACTCATGCTTCGTTTGATTAAACCAAAATTCTTCATGCCTGTTCACGGTGAATACCGCATGCAGAAAGTCCACGCAGAGGTCTCGCTGTTGATTGTGGTGTTCCAAAAGATAATATCTTTATCATGGAAAATGGTGATGTCTTAGCCCTAACAAAAGACTCTGCGCGTCGTGCAGGTCACTTCAATGCTCAAGATATCTATGTCGATGGTAATGGTATCGGTGATATTGGGGCGGCCGTTCTTCGTGACCGTCGTGATCTCTCTGGAGATGGTGTCGTCCTTGCTGTCGCAACTGTTGACTTCAATTCTAAGATGATTCTAGCCGGTCCAGACATCCTCAGCCGTGGCTTCATCTATATGCGTGAATCTGGTGATCTTATCCGTGAAAGCCAACGCATTCTATTCAATGCTATTCGTATCGCTCTTAAAGAATAAGGATGCTAGCATCCAATCCGTTAACGGAGCTATCGTCAATGCTTTACGCCCATTCCTATCGAAAAAGACAGAACGTGAGCCAATTATCATTCCCATGATTCTCACACCTGATAACTAAAAAATGGTAGCCTGACAGCTACCATTTTTTAGTATGCTACAAATCTTCAGTAAGTAAAAAGTTCTATAAACGCTGCTTCTCCTTTTATGCACCTGAATAAATGTAAGATACCACCTCTGGTGTTGTTGAATTTTATGGATTAAACTAACCACGATAGTTATCAATGTGTTGCAAATTGTTATAGTTCGACTCCAAGATTTGAATCTAACCAACTTGTGTAACAAAACCAACGTATCTAATATCCACCATCATCAGTCCAACATACAATCGAACGAGCAGCAGATATCGAACCAACAGCATAGCCTTGGCTAGCAGCGCTTCCTGCCCAATCGCCACCATTACCCCACCAGTTACTTGCCCATGGAGCGACTTCTTTAACACCCCATGTACATTGACCAACTGGATAACAATTCCACATGGAATCTATATCTGTATCAGTAACTGTTACCTCTGAATAAAAAATTTCAGATATATCTTCATCTGCTGTGGCAGTTCCTGAAACATCCGAAGTTCCACCAAGAACGAGTCTTGACCAGATAGTCATGCCATTTTCAGCAGCTAATTGATATGTAGCTACGCTATATTGGCTAGCAATTGAGAAGAATAAGTCTCCCATTTTGAACAGTATAATAATCAGCATCAGTTATTTGAGCGACTGTAAGACCAAGCAATAATGTACTTGGGACTATTGCTAAGGCAGTATTTTTGTTGTTTTTATATTCCCTCCTGATTAAGATTGATATGAAATTAGTTTAACATCTTAATATTTTAATGTAATTAAGAGAGAAAAAAAAGAAAACCAGGTAACCCTGATCTTCAAATTATTTTATTAATACAGATCTAAGTAGTTATCAATTTCCCATTGTGAAACGAAAGTAGCATAGCTTGCCCATTCCATACGTTTCGCATCAAGGAAGTTTGTATAGATATGATTACCCAAAGCTTGACGAACCACTTCATCTGTTTCCAATGCTTTAAGAGCATTACGTAGTGTTGAGGGCAAATCAATGATACCAGCCTCTTTACGTTCTTCAGGAGACATTGAGTAGATGTTTGTTTCAACCGGATCTGGAGCATCAATCTTGTTGATAATACCATCAAGACCAGCTTCCAAAAGAACGGCCATTGCCAAATATGGGTTTGCCATTGGGTCTACTGAACGCAATTCCAAACGTGTACCCATACCACGAGACGCAGGAACGCGGATCAATGGTGAACGGTTGCTACCTGCCCATGCAATATATACAGGAGCTTCGTATCCAGGAACCAAACGTTTGTAAGAGTTAACTGTTGGGTTAATAATTGCAGTATAGTTGTATGCATGTTTCATCAAACCACCAAGGAAGTAGTAAGCATCTTGAGACAATTGCATACCATGTGGATCCTCTGGATCAAAGAATGCATTTCCTTCTTCAGTGAAAGAGAGACATGTTACAGTGCATACCGCTACCAGCAATACCATATTTAGGTTTCGCCATAAATGTCGCATAAAGACCATGTTTACGAGCGATTGTCTTAACAACCAATTTGAAAATTTGGATATTATCACAAGCTTTTAAAACTTCAGTATATTTAAAATCGATTTCGTGTTGTCCAACCCCAACCTCATGGTGAGATGCTTCAACTTCAAATCCCATTTCTGTCAACACATTAACGATTTCACGACGTGTGTTGTCTGCAAGGTCAGTTGGTGCAAGGTCAAAATAACCACCTTTATCGTTAACTTCAAGCGTAGGATTACCTTGTTCATCTAATTTTAAAAGGAAAAATTCTGGCTCTGGTCCAAGATTAAATGATTTATAACCAACTTCTTCCATATGACGCAATGCCTTTTTCAAGTTACCACGAGGGTCACCAGCAAATGGTTCACCTGCAGAGGTATAGATATCACAAATAAGACCAGCTACTGCACCATTTTCATCGCCCCAAGGGAAGACTGTCCACGTATCAAGATCTGGGTAAAGATACATATCAGATTCGTTGATACGAACAAAATCCTTCAATTGATGAACCATCAAACATAACTTTATTTGAAAGTACCTTATCCAACTGTTCATCTGTCGCAGGAATTTCAACGTTCTTCATAACACCAAGAATATCAGAGAACATTAAACGCAAAGAAAGTAACATTCTTCTCTTTGACTTCGCGACGAATATCAGCTGCTGTGATTGCCATAATAGGGGTCTCCTTTATAAAAACCAAAAATAAAAGTTCAAAGCGTAATTAGATACGCAAGTTACCAAATTGTTGTGACGGGGTCGTAAAACGGCCTTGCTGAAGGAGTTCATCATGCAAGATACGTCGAACGTCCGCATCAGTTAAAGCTACTTGTTTTTGTTGTACACGAATTTTACGTTTCTCATACTCATGCTTAATCGCTGCAATATTGTAACCGTCATTCAAAAAATCTTTGATTTCCAATAAACGATCCATATCATTTAATGAGTACATCCGACGATTTCCAGCTGTACGTTCAGGTTGAATTAAACCCTTGATCTTCATAGTAACGAATTTGACGAGCAGTTAAATCAGTCAATTTCATAACTGTTCCAATCGGAAAAACAGCCAAAGAACGTCTTAATTCTTTTTCTCTCTTGCCATGATCATCCTCCTTTCCTAACAATTATATTCTGAATATTTCTACATGTCAACAGTTTATGTTACTTTTTCTTACACAATAAGAAAAACCCGAACATTGTATTGCTTATTACCTTATATTCAAGGATTTTATTTTAAAAAACATAAAAAAGAGCTCAAGAGAACTCTTTTATTCTTATTTTAAGTGTTTAAGTAACCAATCATAATCATAATTGACAAGGATTGCTATAAAGACTCCGCAAAACGTTTCAAATACTCTTGCTATCACATAGGTGAAAGTATTATCAGGTGGAATAGACAAAGTAATAATCAGAAGCGCAGCCACTCCTCCAATAACTCCGGAAGCATTATTAAAGGATACATTAATGACAATAGTTAACATTGTTAAAATAGGGACCAATAGCAAGGTCACCCAAACTGAATTGTCAAACCACATATTCACAAAATAGAATAAAAGCGATAAAAGCCCCCCAACTGTATTTGCAAAAATACGTGATTTTCCAAATTGAACACTACGGTCAAAGTTCTCACGCAAACTAAAAACAGCAGTTAAACAACCAATCTGAAGCCCATCCCAGCCGAAAGCAGAGAACAATCCTAAAACAAGAAAAACGGCTATTCCGGTCTTTAGTGTACGCATACCAAACTTAAATTTTTTTGGTTCAAATTTCAATCCCATTCATTTATTTTACCATGATTTACTAGTTTTTGGGATATTTCACTGTATAATTAAAAAATAAAAAAGAATGTTAATATTTTACATTTTACAATTGAATAGTATTCAATTCAACAAAAAAAGAACGGCTCTATAATTTCTGTAGTGGGTAAAACCACTGTAGAGATTATAGAGCTTTTTAAGTATACACAAAAAGTCCCATAAGAACTATAATGAAGAGCGACAAAACCATCATTAGGAAGAACTTATGAGACTTATTAAGAATACCACAGAATTGATCGGAATTAAAGACCCTAACATCATTATTTCTCTTGTTTTTGAAACGAATACTCATATCGAGGTTCAAGCAAAACTGGATTATCCTGTATACGAAACTACTTTTTGAAGTATCCATTGGAAATCCGACAACAGGTACAATTTATCACGATGGATATGTCTGGAGCTTATATTCCACTGGCTCGCAAACTCTTTCCTAACACCAAAATCGTTCCTGATCGATTTCACATTATCCAGAACCTTGGACGTGCCTTTTTAAAGACAAGAATTGCCATTATGAACCAGTTTAATAAGAATTCACTACCTTATTGAGATTTAAAAAATCACTGGCGACTTTTTCAAAAGGACAGTCGTAAGCTATCTCTCAACTCCTTCTATTCAAAGACCTTCCGACAAACTTTAGTACCACATGAAATCATTGAGAAGACATTGGTCTTTTCAGAAGAGCTCGCTAATGCCTACAAACTTTATCAGCTTTTACTTTTTCACTTTCAGGAGAAGAGGGTAGATGAGTTTTTTGAGTTAATAGAGGAGAACATGAGCAAGGTCAATCACTACTTTCAAACGGTCTTTAGGACTTTTCTTAGACACAAGCAATACATCAAGAATGCGCTAGAAACTGACTATTCAAACGCGAAACTCGAAGCGACTAACAAGTTGATTAAAGACATCAAACGGTTGGGCTTCGGTTTTAGAAACTTCATCAACTTTAAGAAACGTGTCTTCATCACTCTGAACATACAAAAAGAGAAAACCTATCCGGTCCTCTCTAGATATTAGCTTTTCGTCACCCACTACAGTTGACAAGGAGCCAAAAGAACGCCCTATAGAACGTTCTTGATTTACTAAAAATTATTTTTCAGTCAAAGCTGCAAGTCCTGGAAGTTCTTTACCTTCAAGAAGTTCCATAGAAGCACCACCACCAGTAGAGATCCATGAGAATTTGTCTGCACGTCCAAGGTTGATTGCTGCAGCAGCTGAGTCACCACCACCGATGATTGATTTAACACCTGGTTGTTTCACGATAGCGTCCATCACACCAATTGTACCAGCTTCTGGAAGTCAGGGTTTTCAAATACACCCATAGGACCATTCCATACAACTGTTTTAGCACCAGTCAAAGCTTCGTCGAATTTAGCGATAGATTTTGGACCGATATCAAGACCAAGGAAACCTGGGTCTACTGCTTCACCTTCAGTGTCTTTAACTTCAGTGTAGTCAGCAAATGCATTAGCTTCTTTTGAGTCAACTGGCAAGATCAATTTACCGTTTGATTTTTCAAGAAGAGCTTTAGCAACATCAAATTTATCTTCTTCTACAAGTGAGTTACCGATTTCGATACCTTGTGCTTTGAAGAATGTGTAAGTCATACCACCACCGATAAGAACTTTATCAGCTTTTTGCAAGAAGGTTTTCGATAACACCAATCTTATCAGATACTTTAGAACCACCAAGGATAGCTACGAATGGACGTTCTGGAGTTTCAACTGCTTCTTTGATGTAAGCAATTTCGTTTTCAAGAAGGAATCCAGCAACAGCTTTGTCAACGTTTGCTGAGATACCAACGTTAGATGCGTGTGCACGGTGAGCTGTACCGAATGCATCGTTTACGAAGATACCATCTCCAAGTGATGCCCAGTATTTACCAAGTTCAGGATCATTTTTAGATTCTTTCTTGCCATCAACATCTTCAAAACGAGTGTTTTCAACCAAGAGAACTTGTCCATCTTCAAGAGCGTTAACAGCTGCTTCCAATTCAGCGCCACGTGTAACACCTGGGATAAATTTAACGTCTTGACCCAATTTAGCAGCCAAGTCAGCAGCTACAGGAGCAAGTGATTTACCTTCTTTATCAGCTTCTTCTTTTACACGTCCAAGGTGAGAGAAGAGGATTGCACGTCCACCTTGTTCAAGGATATACTTGATTGTTGGAAGGAGCAGCAGTGATACGGTTGTCGTTAGTGATCACGCCATCTTTTACAGGTACGTTGAAGTCAACACGAACGAGAACTTTTTTCCCTTTCAAGTCAACATCTTTAACAGTCAATTTAGCCATTTGATCAGACTCCTTAATTTTTTAATACGTTTTCATTATATCACAAAATACCTAAAAGAGATAGCAAAATCAGAAGGATTTCTAGCTAATTGCTAGTAGGCTACTTTTATCATATAATCAAAATAGAAAGTCAGAATAGCAATAAAAAAAAAAACACCTAAATAAAATTCAGAAAAAAGCTAATTTCGATTTAAATATAATCCTCATACTTACACTTATTCCTCTTCTTTCTTACTTTTAAACAAACACTCTTTTCCTATAAATATCCCATAAATGAGGAAATACTTAGTTTTGATGGTATGCTCACCAACATGTGAATATGATCTGGGCAAGCTTCAGCTTCATGAATTTCAACGCCTTTTCTTTCACATAATAACCGTAAGATTTGACCAATACTTGCTTTGTATTTCCCATAGATTATTTGACATCTATATTTTTGGGCGAAAACAATATGATACTTACAATTCCAAGTAGTATGTCCTAAACTATTATTATCCTGTCTCATCAGGGGTCCCCCTTTTGTATATTAGTTAGTGGTCGGGAAACCTTATCTAATATAACACTTGAACTGCACCCCAAAAGTTAGATAGAAAAATCTAACTTTTGGGGTGTTTTTATTATGAAACTAACTTATGAAGATAAAGTTCAAATATATGAATTGAGAAAGCAAGGTCAAACCTTCAACCAACTTTCAAAACGATTTGGTGTGGATGCTTCTGGATTAAGATATATGACGAGATTGATTGAACGTTACGGAATAGAAATTATCAAGAAAGGTAAGCATCGTTACGATTCACCAGAATTAAAACAAGAAATGATTGATAAAGTGCTACTTGAAGGTCGTTCACAAAAAAGTGTAAGTCTTGATTATTGTCTTCCAAGTGGTGGAATGTTGCCTAACTAGATAGCACAATATAAAAAAATGGGTATACAATTCTTGAGAAAAGAAGAGGCAGAGTACCTAAAATGGGCGTAAACGTAAGAAAACTTGGGAAGAAATGACAGAACTAGAGCGACTCCAAGAGGAGAATGAACGCTTACGTACCGAGGCCTACCACCAAAAAGTTAAAAGAGTTAGAGGAAAGGGACGAAGTCTTACAGCGAGAAAGGCAGAAACAGTTAGAGAAATGGTTTCAGGAGGATTTCGACTAGATTTACTTTGAAACAGCACGTTTAGCCTGCCTCGACTTACTATTATCAGTTGAAACAACTAGATGGGCACGACAAAGATAAAGAGACTAAAGGCGAAATTCAAGAAATTTATTATGAGTATAAAGGAAATTATGGCTATCTCCGAATAACTCTTGAATTGAGGAATTGTGGTTTTGTAGTGAACCAAAAGAAGGTCCAACGTCTGATAAATCTCCTTGGTTTAAGTTCCCAAATTCGTCGTAAACGTAAGTATTCTTCATACCAAGGAGAGGTTGGTATGAAAGCAGATAACCTTATTCAACGCCAGTTTGAAGCATCCAAACCAATGGAAAAGTGCTACACAGATGTGACAGAGTTTGCCATTCCAAATAGCACACATAAATTATATTTATCGCCTGTTTTAGATGGTTTCAACAGCGAAATTATCGCTTATAATCTCTCAACTTCACCAAACTTAGAACAAGTGAAATCTATGTTAGACCAGTCCTTCACAGAGGAGCATTATGAAAATACAATTCTCCATAGTGACCAGGGATGGCAATACCAACATCAGTATTATCATCAATTTTTAGAGGATAAAGGGATTCAACCGTCCATGTCACGTAAGGTAAATAGTCCAGACAATGGTATGATGGAGTCTTTCTTTGGTATTCTTAAGTCTGAGATGTTTTATGGTTACGAGAAGATGTTTCACCACTTGAGCAATTGGAACAAGCTATTGTAGACTATATTGATTATTACAACAACAACAAACACATTAAGGTAAAATTAAAGGCTCTATAATTTCTGTAGTGGGTAAAACCACTGTAGAGATTATAGAGCTTTTTGAGTGTACACAAAAAGTCCCATAAGAACTATAATGAAAAGCAACCAAACCATCATTAGGAAGAACTTATGAGACTTATTAAGAATAACACAGAATTAATCGGAATTAAAGACCAAAATATCAAGATTTCACTTGTTTTTGAAACTGATACTCATATCGAGATTCAAGCAAAACTCGATTACCCTGCACCATCATGTCCTCATTGCCATGGAAAGATGATCAAGTACGACTTTCAAAAGCCTTCTAAAATCCCTCTTCTCGAGCAAGCGGGAACTCCAACACTACTACGTCTGAAAAAATGTCGTTTCCAGTGTAAAAATTGTAGGAGAGTCAGGGTGGCTGAGACATCTATCATTGAGAAAAACTGCAAAATCTCTAATCTGGTCCAACAAAAGGTTATACAACTCCTAACTAAGAAGGGATCACTAACTGATATTGCCAGAAGACTTCGCGTGTCGATGTCCACTGTCTATCGTAAGCTTGACCAGTTTACTTTCAAGGAACATTATGACAAACTCCCTGCTGTTATGTCCTGGGATGAGTTTGGGTTCAAGAAAGGGGAATTGGCTTTTGTGGCGCAGAACTATGAGACAAACGAACTCATAACCATCCTTGATAATCGCCGCCAAACTACTATACGAAACTACTTTTTGAAGTATCCATTGAAAGTCCGACAACAGGTACAGTTTATCACGATGGATATGTCTGGAGCTTATATTCCACTGGCTCGCAAGCTCTTTCCAAACGCAAAAATCGTTCTTGATCGTTTCCACATCATCCAGCACCTTGGACGTGCCTTTTTAAAGACTAGAATTGCTATTATGAACCAGTTTGATAAGAAGTCACTACCCTATCGAGCCTTGAAAAATCACTGGCGACTCTTCCAAAAGGACAGCCCTAAACTATCTCAACTCTTTTATTCAAAGACCTTCCGCCAAACTTTAGCACCACATGAAGTCGTTGCGAAGACTCTAGACTTTTCAGAAGAGCTTACTGACTACTATACACTTTATCAGCTTTTGCTTTTTCACTTTCAGGAGAAGAGAGTAGATGAGTTCTTTGAACTGATAGAGGAAAATAGGAGCAAGGTCAATCATTATTTTCAAACTGTCTTTAGGACTTTTCTTAGACACAAGCAATACATCAAAAACGCACTAGAAACGGACTATTCAAACGCGAAACTTGAAGCGACTAATAAGTTGATCAAAGACATCAAACGTTTGGGCTTCGGTTTTAGAAACTTTATCAACTTTAAGAAGCGTGTCTTCATCACACTGAACATACATAAAAAGGACCTACCGGTCCTCTAGATGTTAGCTTTTCGTCACCCACTACAGTTGACAAAGAGCCATTATTTAGCGATTTTCGCGAAGTATTCTAGAGTACGTACAAGTTGTGAAGTGTAAGACATTTCGTTGTCGTACCATGAAGCAACTTTAACCAATTGTTTACCGTCAACGTCGAGAACTTTAGTTTGAGTTGCGTCAAACAATGAACCGTAAGACATACCTACGATATCTGAAGATACAATCGGATCTTCTGTGTATCCATATGATTCGTTTGTAGCTGCTTTCATAGCTGCGTTCACTTCATCAACAGTAACGTTCTTTTCACAGACTGCTACCAATTCAGTAACTGATCCAGTTGGAATTGGAACACGTTGTGCAGATCCGTCAAGTTTACCGTTCAATTCTGGGATTACAAGACCGATAGCTTTAGCAGCACCAGTTGAGTTAGGAACGATGTTTGCAGCACCAGCACGTGCACGACGAAGGTCCCCACCACGGTGTGGTCCGTCAAGGATCATTTGGTCACCAGTGTAAGCATGGATAGTAGTCATCAACCCTTCAACAACACCAAAGTTGTCATTAAGTGCTTTAGCCATTGGAGCCAAACAGTTTGTAGTACATGAAGCGCCTGAGATAACTGTTTCAGTACCATCAAGTATATCGTGGTTAGTGTTAAATACGATTGTTTTAACATCATTTCCACCAGGAGCAGTAATAACAACTTTCTTAGCTCCACCAGGGTGCAAGTGTTTTTCAGCAAGCATCTTTCTTAGCAAAGAAACCAGTTGCTTCAAGAACGATTTCTACACCGTCGTTAGCCCAGTCAATTTGTTCTGGATCACGTTCAGCAGAAACCTTAACGAATTTACCGTTAACTTCGAATCCACCTTCTTTTACTTCAACAGTACCGTCGAAACGACCTTGAGTTGTGTCGTATTTCAACAAGTGTGCAAGCATAACTGGATCTGTAAGGTCATTGATGCGTGTAACTTCAACACCTTCTACGTTTTGGATACGACGGAAAGCAAGACGACCGATACGACCGAAACCGTTAATACCAACTTTAACTACCATTAGTGATTTCCTCCTTATGAAAATCAAATAAATATAATTTTGAGAGCGAGCTCTCCCTATTGTGAAAAGATTAACTTGAGGGCTTTCATTTAACCTTTTAACACGTCTATTATATAATTTTTTTCAGGAAAATGCAATAGAAAAAGGCACTTACTTTCATAAGTACCTTAACTTTAATAAGTTCTAATTAAGCTTCACCAGAATTTTTCTTGATGATTTCTTCTTGAACTGATTTTGGAACATCTTCATAGTGATCAAATACCATCATGAATGTACCACGTCCTTGAGTTGCAGAACGAAGTGTTGTTGCATAACCGAACATTTCAGCAAGTGGTACATAGGCACGAACGATTTGGGTGTTACCGTGTGCTTCCATACCATCAACACGTCCACGACGAGCTGTAACGTGACCCATAACGTCACCAAGGTTCTCTTCAGGAACAGTGATTGTTACAAGCATCATTGGTTCAAGGATAGTTGGTTGTGCAGTCTTAGCAGCTTCTTTAAGTGCAAGAGATGCAGCGATCTTGAAGGCAGTTTCAGATGAATCGACATCGTGGTATGAACCATCGTAAAGCTTAGCTTTGATGTCAACCATTGGGTATCCAGCAAGGACACCGTTAGCCATAGATTCTTCCAATCCTTTTTCTACTGCAGGGATGAATTCACGTGGAACCACACCACCGACGATAGCATTTTCGAATTCGAAACCTTTACCTTCTTCATTTGGAGTAAATTCAATCCAAACATCACCAAACTGACCTTTACCACCAGATTGACGTTTGAAGAATCCACGTGCTTGTGTAGCAGCACGGAATGTTTCACGATATGATACTTGTGGGGCACCAACATTGGCTTCAACCTTGTGTTCACGTTTCAAACGGTCAACAAGGACATCAAGGTGAAGTTCACCCATACCAGAGATAACTGTTTCACCAGTTTCAGGGTTAGTTTCAACACGGAATGTTGGATCTTCTTCAGCAAGTTTTTGAAGACCGATACCCATCTTATCTTGGTCAGCTTTAGTCTTAGGCTCAACCATCAATTGGATAACTGGTTCTGGAACTTCGATTGACTCAAGAATAACTTTAGCTTTTTCATCAGTCAATGAGTCACCAGTTGTAGTATCTTTCAAACCGATAGCAGCAGCGATATCACCGGCATAAACTTGTTCGATTTCTTGACGGCTGTTAGCGTGCATTTGAAGGATTCGTCCGATACGTTCACGTTTACCTTTAGATGTGTTCATTACATATGAACCTGATTGAAGGATACCTGAGTAAACACGGATAAATGTCAAACGACCTACAAATGGGTCAGTCATGATCTTGAAGGCAAGAGCTGCAAATGGCGCTTCATCAGAAGCAGGACGAGTTTCTTCTTCATGCCTGTATCTGGGTTGATACCTTTGATTGCTGGGATATCAAGTGGGCTTGGAAGGTAATCGATAACCGCATCAAGCATCAATTGAACACCTTTGTTCTTGAAGGCAGAACCACAAAGAACTGGGAAGAATTCAACGTTGATTGTTGCACGACGGATAGCTGCTTTCAATTCCTCGTTAGTGATTTCTTCACCTTCAAGGTATTTCATCATCAAATCTTCGTCAGTTTCAGCAACTGCTTCGATCAATTTTTCACGGTATTCGTTTGCTTGATCAACGTATTCAGCTGGAATATCTTCTTCAAGAATATCTGTACCAAGGTCATTAGTATAGATTTCAGCTTTCATTTTAATCAAGTCAATGATACCACGGAAATCATCTTCAGCACCGATTGGCAATTGGATTGGGTGTGCGTTTGCTTGAAGACGATCATGAAGTGTGCTTACTGAGTAAAGGAAGTCTGCACCGATTTTATCCATTTTGTTGGCAAATACGATACGTGGAACACCATACTCAGTTGCTTGACGCCAAACTGTTTCAGTTTGAGGTTCTACACCTGATTGTGAGTCAAGAACGGTTACGGCACCATCCAATACACGGAGTGAACGTTGTACTTCGATAGTGAAGTCCACGTGTCCTGGTGTATCGATGATGTTAACGCGGTGACCATCCCATTGTGCTGTTGTAGCGGCAGATGTGATTGTGATACCACGTTCTTGTTCTTGCTCCATCCAGTCCATTTGTGAAGCACCTTCGTGAGTTTCACCGATTTTGTGGATTTTACCAGTATAGTAAAGGATACGCTCTGTTGTAGTTGTTTTACCGGCATCGACGTGGGCCATGATACCGATATTACGAGTTTTTGCAAGTGAAAATTCGCGTGCCATTAGGTTTATTCTCCTATAAATATTTTAGTTTACTTATTTATTATAACATTATTGTCAAAAAACGGATAGGCAGGACCTACCCGTTCTTCAATGATATTCAACTGTTTTTCAAACGATATAAATTATACAATTTGAACCAGAACCAAAACTCAATCTGTTACAGTTCCAAAGCCTCAGCTTATGAATAATATATAACTGTAATACAGCTTGAAACTTATAATTACCAGCGGAAGTGTGCAAAGGCACGGTTTGCTTCAGCCATTTTGTGAGTATCTTCACGTTTCTTAACTGATGCACCAGTGTTGTTTGCAGCATCCATGATTTCTTTTGCAAGACGATCTTTCATAGTGTGTTCACCACGCGCACGTGATGCGTTAACCAACCAACGAAGACCAAGAGTTGTACGACGTTCTGGACGAACTTCAACTGGGACTTGGTAGTTTGAACCACCGACACGACGTGCACGTACTTCAAGTACAGGCATGATGTTGTCCATAGCTGTTTCAAATACTTCAAGAGCATCGTTTCCAGTTGCTTCTTTGATTTGCTCGAAAGCATCGTATACGATTGTTGCAGCAGTACCACGTTTACCGTCAAGCATTACACGGTTGATAAGACGTGTAACGATTTTTGAATTGTACAATGGATCTGCCAATACTTCGCGTTTAGGCGCTCTATTTTTACGACTCATTTTATCTTATCTCCCTTCTTATCCTTTAGGACGTTTAGCACCGTATTTAGAACGGCTTTGTTTACGATCAGCTACACCTGCAGTATCAAGTGCACCACGGACGATGTGGTAACGTACCCCTGGAAGGTCTTTTACACGTCCACCACGGATAAGAACAACGCTGTGTTCTTGGAGGTTGTGTCCGATACCTGGGATGTAAGCAGTAACTTCGATAAGGTTGCTCAAACGTACACGAGCGAATTTACGAAGGGCTGAGTTAGGTTTTTCTTAGGTGTCATTGTTCCAACACGTGTTGCAACACCACGTTTTTGTGGTGAAGATACGTTAGTTTGAACTTTTTTGTGGCTGTTGTAACCAACGTTCAAAGCTGGTGATTTAGATTTTACAACTTTTGATTGACGTGGTTTACGAACCAATTGGTTAATTGTAGGCATCTACATTCTCCTGTGTTTTTTATTTTTGGTTGATATGGCACTTGGTGACAGCCCATATCTGTGTGTACTTTTGCAACTTATGTCAGCACGTCTCTGTACACTTTTGAGAGACCAAAAGTAAAAAGTACCATCTGATATAATACCATATTCTAAGGAACATTGTCAACAAATTCTTACCAAAAAGAAAATTCCTAAATATTAAATTAGGAATTACGTTCTAAGCTTTTGATTTATCGAAAATATTACCTACTTCAACTTCTACTTTTTGTGATTTTACATCGATGTCAGATACAGTGAGCAATGATTTGTATTCATGAATGTCTCGATCGACTTTGGCATTCTCTGCGAATACAGCTACACCTACTAACTCACTATCAAATTCTGAAAGCAAGCTAATCATACCCGTAATGGTACCACCACCTTTAAGAAAATCATCAACAATAAGAAACGGCTATTTGGTTTCAAACTGCGTTTTGAAAGGAACATTTTTTCAATACGATTGCTTGAGCCACTGACGTAGTTTACTGAGACTGTTGATCCTTCTGTGATTTTCAGATCACGACGAACAATAACAAATGGAATATTCAAGACATCTGCCACTGCATTTGCCAAAGGCACACCTTTTGTAGCAACAGTCATTACAGCATCAATTTTTTGCCCTTTAAAAGCACTAGCAATGATACGACCAACATTTTTCAAAATAGACGGGGTACTCAATAAATCAGATAGGTAGAGATAACCACCTGGCAAGATACGATCACTCTCAGCAAGGCGTTCACAAAGATCTTCAACCAGACTTCTTGCATCTTCATCAGAAATAGTTGGTGTAAACATAACGCCACCAGATGCACCCGTTACTGTTTCGATTTCTCCCCTATTTGACTTTCCTTAAAAGCTTTTTTAATGATAGCAACATCTTCTGAGATTGAAGACTTTGCAGCTTCATAACGCTCTGCAAAGGTGTTGAGGCTTGTCAATTGATAAGGATTATTAATCAGGTAGTTTGAAATCACTACCATGCGCTCACTTCGTTTTAATTTCATATGTTACCTATATTTTCTGTATTTTTTAACTATTATACCATAATACAATAAAAAGCGAACATTTTTTCATTAAATGTTCACTTACTTTCGCTTCTAATCAAATTTTGGCTTGTAGAAAGAACGATTATCCATAGCAAAGAGACGATTTGTCATTTCTCCTGGTCCAACTAAGTTAAGAGCTGTCGTCATCATCATCATACTGGCATCAAGATTATCAATCATATGAATAATTTCTGCTTCCATAATACGAGGTCGAACTGGACTTCCATACTCCAATTGCCCGTGGTGACTTAAAATGACATGACGTAAAACAACAACATCCTCACGCGTATCATCAATATTGAGCTCCATGAGCACCTTAGTGATTTCTTCATCAATCAAAGCAATATGACCAATTAAGTTTCCACGAACGGTATATTCTGTATTTTCAGGACCAGTTAATTCAATGACCTTAGCTAGGTCATGTAGCATAATTCCTGCAAAGAGCAAACTCTTATTTAGCTCTGGATAAATATCTCCAATGCTATCCGCTAGGCGAATCATAGTAGCTGTATGATAAGCTAATCCACTTTCAAAGGCATGATGGTTTGTTTTAGCAGCAGGAAAACTAAAAAACTCCTTATTATGCTTACGATAAAGGGCACGGACCACACGTTGCCACGTAGCTTCCTCTATTTTGAAAATCATCTGCTCAAGATATTCACGCACTTCGGATAAATTTACCGGTGGCTTTCCCTTAAAATCAGCCGGATCATTCGGTTCACCAAATAAAGGGAGTCGCAAGGTAATTTGATTGACTTGAGGCGTGTTATTATAAACCTCTCGGCGTCCTTTCATATGGACTACCTTACCAGCTGTAAATTCTTCAACATTATAAGGCTGAGCATCCCATAAATTTCCTGAAATCTCTCCAGTATCATCCTGGAAGGTAAAGGCAATGTAATCCTTTCCTGCTCTTGTCTTACGTACTTCTGCACGCTTAATCAGATAAAAGCCTTCAAAATACTCATCTTTTTTCATTTGATTAATCTTCATGCTTGTCCTCGTTTTCTAATCGTGGTAAATCCAACAAACTTTGTATCGCACTGTCTTGATAGGTTTCAATTGTATCAAGAGCTCTAACAATTGCCCTGCTCCGTGTGTTAAGCAGACTATCGACGGTTTTACTTGCTGTATTCAATTGTTTCTGAGCTTTAGCTAACATATCTCCAAACTTACCAAACTCCAGTTTAACGTTGCCTAAAATTTTACTAATATCATCCGCATTCTTTTGAATATTCAAAGTTCTAAAACCTACAGACAATGAATTCAAGAGTGCTGATAAGGTTGACGGCCCTGCGATAACAATATTCTCCTCGCGACGAAGGGCGTCAAAGAAGGCTGGTTGGCGTACTACCTCAGCATAAAGTCCTTCCGTCGGCAAAAATAATATACCAAAATTGGTAGTCTCAGGTGGATTAAGATACTTCTTATTAATATCCTTGGCAAATCGTCGAATACTAGTCATAAGTGACCTACGATGACTCTCAATCTGCTCTTTATCGCCAGATTCATAAGCATCTTCCAGACGATAATAATCTTCTAGGGGAAACTTAGAATCTATCGGGAGGTAGACATATTCGTCTTTATGATTTCCAGGCATCTTAATTGCATATTCAACTCGTTCACTTGAACCTGATACCGTAGGAAATTCTCGCTCGTACTGATTAACAGTCAATATGTCTTCAATAATTTGTCCTAATTGAAGTTCTCCCAAAATACCACGTGTTTTTGTATTTGAAAGGACCTTGTTAAGACTTCCAACATCCTTGGCTACATTTTTCATTTCCCCCAAACCTTGGTTAACCGACTCTAACTGTCTTGAAACCGTCTCAAAAGAGGCTTGTAAACGTGTTTGTAAGGTTTGCTCAAGTTTCTCTTCAACTGTCTGACGCATTTGTTCCAAACGTTTCTCATTGGAATCCTGCATATCTTTAACAGCTTTTGCCGCTTTGGTTTATTTGCTCTAGGCGTTGATCAGAACGATCTCGATTATCGGATAAGTTTTGGTGCAAAACCTCGCGAATATCTGTCAATTGTTGATAAAGTGCCACCTGCAATTGATTCAATTGCTTTGTCGTTTCGAGTTGATTTGTTTTAGCAAAATTTTCTAACTGAAAAGAAATTTGATCTGAAAGATTATCTGCATTTTCTTCCAAACTCTTATTAATCTGTTCTTTTAACTCCATATTCTTCAAGTAGAGAACAACCAAAAACCCTAGGCTTAAAAAAGTCAAAAGTGTAATCAGGTAGACCATACTAACTCCTATCTCTAGTCTGGATGATAATCACGTATCCATTTGGTACCGTCACATGAATTGGACCATCAACGAATTCATTGCTGGAATAGATTTTTTTTTGAAAATAATTACTACTGGTTAATTCATATTTTGCTCCCAAAATCGTCAGTTCTCCATCACCTTCCTGTAAAAAGGATATATAAGTCATATCAGGTTCTGGAAGAAATTCATGTTTGCCTTCTGAACAATAAGTAATTTTATTTTGCTTATCCCGTAAGCAGATACGATCCATAAAAGGAGCTAGTTGCGGATCGCTGACTAGAAATACATTTGACAACATATGATCTATCCTACCACCAAAAGCACCAAAAATGGTTACTTCAGCTTCGGGGTAAGCCTGAAAAATCAATTTTAAAGCTAACTCAGTGTCTGTGTCATTCTTTCTCAGCTGAAGCTTTCTTACAAGATTTAGCTGTCGATTGAATGACGTCTAATTCTAACTCAGAGACCGAATCAAAATCCCCTACAGCCAGGTCAAGAGGTAACCCTAACTCCAGTAAGTACAAACAAGCACGATCCACTCCAACAAAATAATCAAAATCGGTAGTGAACCAATCTAGCTCACCACCGACAAACAAAGCTATTTTAGGCATCGATAGCATCACGAAGCGTTTGAACTTGCGCTGTCAAATCAGGATTTTTGAAGAGGTAAGAGCCCGCGACAAAAACATTAGCTCCCGCCTTAGCACATGCTGCGATGGTTTTGTTATCTACCCCACCATCAACTTCAATATCGAATGAATAGCCACCTTTTTGGCGAAGTTCAACGACCTGTTCTACCTTAGACATCATTTCTGGAATGAACGCCTGACCACCAAAACCTGGGATTTACAGTCATGATAAGTACTTGATCCACTAAATCAAGTACAGGAATAAGTGCCTCAACTGGTGTGCCAGGATTGATTACAACACCTGCTTTCATACCAGCAACTTTGATTTTCTGGAGGGCACCATGGATATGCTTAGTGGCTTCAACATGAATGGTCATGATATCTGCACCAGCCTGTGCGTAAGCAGTCACATAACGCTCAGGATCAACAACCATAAGGTGACAATCAAAAACTAACTTGCTATGTTTACGCATACTAGCAACCACATCTGCTCCCCAACTGATATTAGGAACAAATTGACCATCCATAATATCAATGTGAACATATTCCGCACCTGATGCATCAATACGAGCTAGTTCTGAAGCAAAATTAGCATAATCAGCAGCTAGGATAGAAGGAGCAATTTTATATGACATGAGAGACCTACTTTCTTTTTACAGTTTTTTTATATGTTTCACGACGATTTTCAATTTCACTTAAGAAATTGAAGGTAATTATCATAACGAACTTCCCAGATTTGACCATTTTCCACTTCATCTTTAACAGCACAAGAAGGTTCATGGGTGTGGGTACAGGAACGGAACTTACAGCCATGACTGGCCTGACGAATTTCTGGAAAAGCTTCACTCAAATCTTCTGCATTAGCCACTTCATAATCTAGCGAAGAGAATCCTGGTGTGTCAGCAATCTTCCCACCATGAACGTCATAAAGACTTACAGCCCTTGTAGTATGACGTCCACGACCTAAACTGTCTGAAATTTCACCTGTTTCTAAATTTAACTGCGGGGCAATACGATTTAGCAGAGTCGATTTTCCTACACCAGTCTGCCCCATGAAGACTGTGACTTTATCAGCCAAGAGAGGCAATAGTTCTTCCAAAGTAAAGACAAAATCAAAACCAATTCGTTGATACTGTGTTTGAATACTCTTCATCTCCGAATCATCTTCAACCAAGTCCATCTTAGAAATATAGATTACAGGTTTTATATGTTTATGCTCTAATAAAACCAAAAAACGATCCAAAAGATTACTGTTAAAATCTGGTTCCTTAGCAGACATAATAACCACAGCCTGATCTATATTGACAATGGGTGGACGCACTAAACTATTGATTCGTTGACCAATTTTAAGGATATAACCCTTCTGAATTTTCCTCTGCTGAAAATTCAACAAAATCTCCAACATAAGGTGTTTGTCCTTTTTTTCTAAAATTTCCTCGTGCACGCGTCTGGTATATAACACCATCATGCTCTACATAATAGAAACCTGCCAGTGCTTTGATAATTCTTCCTTGCAAGTGAACTCCTCATTCGTTTAATAGCCTTATTATACCACAAAACTAGAAGCATTTCTGACCCAAAACAAGCACGGAGCACAATTCCTTTGGACTCCTTGAATTTTTACTAACTTGCAGTATAATAATACTATCACTGCGGAGGTGGTGGAATGGCAGACACGCATGCTTCAGGCGCATGTGCTTTTTCAAGCGTGAGGGTTCAACTCCCTTTCTCCGCATAGCAAAAATCCCACTGAGATTCAGTGGGATTTTTGAATTATAGACCAGCTTCTCTCAAAGCATCTGAGAGACGTGCAAAATCCGAAATAGACAGTGCCTCTCCCCGAATAGAAGGTTTTATAGCTGCATTTTCCAAAGCCTGATCAAGCTTGTTTTTAACTTCTTCAGACTTACCAAAATGACTTGTCAGATTATTCCAAAGCGTCTTGCGACGATGCAAAAAACTAGCCTTTGATACACGGAAAAAGAAATCTTCGTCTTTAACTTCGACTAAAGGTTGCTTACGGCGTGTCATCTTCAAAATAGCCGAGTCAACATTAGGTGCTGGTACAAAAGACTGTACGAGGGACAGCGAATGCCACCTTGGCAGTCATATAATATTGCACAGCGATGGATAACGAACCATAGGCCTTTGTATTGGGCTCAGCAGAAATACGATCTGCAACTTCTTTTTGCATCATAACAACAAATTCTGAAAAAGGAATCTTACTCTCAATCAAATGCATCAAGATTGGCGTCGTAATATAATATGGCAAATTGGCTACAACCTTGATTGGTAGATCTGGATTTTTAAATTCTTTTACCCGTGTCTGTAAATCTGCCTTGAGAACATCTTCATTAATCACGTTAACATTATCATGATCACGCAAAGTGTCTTCCAAAATCGGAACCAATCGATCATCAATTTCAAATGCCATAACTTCCGCAGCATTTTCAGCCAAGAATTCAGTTAATGCTCCAATACCTGGCCCAATTTCGATTACATTGACATTTTTGTCAATCTCTGCCGTATCAACAATTTTTTGTAAAATATTTGTATCTGTTAAGAAGTTCTGTCCAAAAGACTTCTTAAAGGTAAAACCGTGACGTTCAAGAACAGCCTTGGTCACACTATAATCTGCAATTCTCATTTATTCTCTTTTCTTATTTTTAATATCAGGATTCTTGTTGCTTTGATTCAAAATTAAATCAGATTCTTAATTATCTCGACTGCTGAAATAAACTATTTAGCAGCAACTTTAGCGACTTCTTAATTTCTAAGAGCACTAATAACCCTAGTATTTCGCCATGACCTCTTCAAGTTCTTCTAAAGTAATTCCAAACAATTCCAAACGTTTTAGAAGCTGCTTCCCATTGCAATAACCAATACGAAGTGCCGCTTCCCCCAAATATTCTCGACGTTTACGGCTATCCGATCCCATCAAAAGTCCTAACTTCATGAGATCTGATTTACTAATATCAAACTGATTATCATCATCGTAACTACCTAGAACTCCAGCTAGTGCCTTCTGAATATCTTCAAAATTTGCATGCTCGACTCCCAAGGAACGGCCTCTTGTCTTAGATTTTGGACTTGCTTCACCACGGTTCAAAAAAGCATGCTTTGCTGTCGGAACAGCTTCCATGATGATTTTCCGAATACGTTCACCATTATAGTCTGGATCTGTGAAAACAATCACTCCTCGTAATTCATTAAGCTTATTGATACGCTCTAAGTCGTCTTCATTGATAGCAGAGCCTCTAGTCTCATAGGTATCCACCTCATAAAAACGTCTCAAATTTGCCGTATCATCCTTACCTTCTACGACGATGACTTCTTGAATCTTTATTCTATTCATCCAGACCAAAAATCCTCATCGCATTGTCATAAGTAACTCTTGCAACCTCTTCACTTGTTAAACCACGAAGCTCGGCAATCTTATCTACTACGTAACGTGTATACCCTGTACGATTTTCACGACCACGTTTGGGAACAGGTGCCAAATACGGTGCATCCGTTTCAACCAGAATCTTATCTAAAGGTAACTTCTGAGCAGCTTCTTGGACATCCAAAGCCTTCTTAAAAGTTACAACACCTGAAAATGAAATCATCATTCCAAGATCAACAAATTTTTGAGCCATTTCTAGGGATCCTGAGTATGAGTGCATAATCCCCCCACGAGGACCAACACCAACTTCTTTAATAACAGCGTAAGTATCCTCTATTGCGTCACGTGTGTGTACAACGAAAGGTAAATTATATTCCTTTGACAAGGCTATTTGACGCTTAAAGACCTCAATCTGAACCTCCTTAGAATCTTCCATCCAATAATAGTCCAAACCAATCTCCCCAAGTGCCACTACTTTCGGATTATCCAATTGTGATACAATCATATCCTCAATTTCCTGAGTATATGATCCTGCTTCTGTAGGATGCCATCCGATTGTACTATATAGCTGGTCGTATTGCTCTGACAGTGCTAAAGACTTCTTAATTGTCGCTTTATCAAAACCAACAATATTCATTTTAACAACACCTAGTTCAGCTGCAAAATCTATTTCTTCTTGTTCTTTTCCTGCAAAATTATCCACATTAAGATGGGTATGTGTATCAAAAATTTTAATCATAGCTCTATTATAACAAAAAGGAGCGAGCATAGCTCACTCACCTTTTCATTTTATTAAACAAAGAGTCGCATATATTCTCTCTTTGTACAACGATTCATTACAATATCCTGTCTATTAGACTGACGAAGAATAGTCTCTGCCTCCTCATTCTCAAGACCAATTTGACTCCAAAAAACTCTGTCCTTCGTTTCAAGAAAATCATAAGCAACATCTGGTAAATACTCACTGCGTCTAAAATACATCAACAATATCTACTGAAAACGGGATGTCCTTAAGATAAGCATAAACATGCTCTCCTAGAAGCTCCTGACCTTCTAGTTTGGGATTTACTGGTATAATACGATAACCAGCAGCTTGTAGGAAAATGAGCAACCTGATAAGATGCTGCCTCCTTGCGATGAGATAAACCAACAATTGCAATCGTCTTTGCTGATTTTAAATAAGATTCTATAACCTCAGCACTAGGAGTTTTGAAATGAATAAGACATTTGACTCTCCTCATCGTTCAAAAAAATAAACTCTCCCTAAATGGAATGGCCATGATTACTTAGCTAAGCTCAGAAACGATGGCTTTAATTTGTTCTTTTGTATGGACACCTGCTACTTGCTTAACAACCTCACCATCTTTTTTGAAGAGTAAAGTTGGAATAGACATAATTCCAAATTTCTGAGCTGTTTCTGGGTTCTCATCAACATCAATTTTAACAACTTAAGTTCATCTTCTGAAATCTCTTCAGAAAGTTGCTCAAGAATTGGTGCTTGCATCAAGCAAGGTCCACACCAAGTTGCCCAAAAATCAATCAAAACGAGTCCTTCAGCTGTTTCTTGTTCAAATGTAGCATCTGTTACTACTTGTGTCATATATTCATCCTCCTAGACATTATAAAACTTTTGTAGACCTATTCTATATGATTCTAAAGGCCATTGCAAGAATTTGACACATACATAAAAAATTCTTATCAAATATTAGTCATTGCCTATCATGAACATCACTTGCCCATAGAATACCTTGAGAGTATAATAATAAAAAACTATAAAAAATAGAAGAAATGAGTAAATATGGATAAAGATGCAATGATTACCTATCTCATAGGTGAACTCAAAAAAGAAAATCTAGAATTACATGATTTAATTATCCCAGAAGAACTCGAGGAAAAGCAAAAGCTTCCTCAGAGCGCTCTTTAATACACGTAAACCAATGGCAGCATCAACACAATTCTTGACAATACAAGACCTTTACCTACAAGTTAGGAAAAGGGGAACGTGGATTTGTACAACTCAACTCTCTCCAGTCTATTCCTCAAGATAAGAGAATCTATCTATGGAAAGGTGATATTACAAGACTTGAAGTAGATGCAATCGTAAATGCAGCCAATAAAACCTTACTAGGATGTATGAAACCACTCCATGATTGTGTAGATAATGCTATTCATACATATGCAGGTGTTCAGTTACCCAAGCTTGTTTCGAACTCATCTTAGAACAAGGATATGAAGAACCCGTTGGTATGGCTAAAATCACTCCAGCTTACAACCTTCCTTCTGCTTTTGTCATCCATACAGTTGGTCCAAAAATTGGAAACCAAGTAACACCAATTGACGAAGATCTTTTGATTAAATCATATCTTTCAGTATTAGCACTAGCCGAAGAAAAATAAGATAGAATCAATTGCTATTCCATGTATATCAACTGGCGATTTCAATTTTCCAAAACAAAAAGCAGCAGAGATCGCAATCAAAACTGTAAAATCCTTTATTGATCACTCTGAAATTGTTAAAAAAGTTATTTTTAACGTCTTTGATGATGAAAATTTAGCAAATTTATCAAAAACTCCTTGCTGAATAAAAAATAAAGAAGAAAATCAAAATGATTTTCTTTTTTTCTAAAAGTTAATGTTCTTTTGAAAGCAAAGAATACAGGGAAATCATTTTTTAGATTAAACAAAACTAGCTTCTTTAGACAAAAAACTATGCTCTGAAACAGTTGTACAAACTAGAATACAATCTTGATTTACCATTCTATACAGAAAAGAAAGTTTAGAAAGTTTAACACTTTTAACAGAAATCTCTATAGAAACCTGATCTGCGAAAGTTGTTGTAGCTTTGTATTCACACGAAATAGAAATAACAGGAGAAATAATACCCTCCTCTTCAATTTTTCATAAGGCCATCCTAAATTCCTTAGAAAAAAGTTCTGGCCTTTTCCATCAATTGAACATAATTTGAATGATGAGTAATTCCCATTCGATCTGTTTCATAATACTGACCCTCGTGTTTACAAACAAACATAAGAACCTCTAAATAAATAACTTAAGAGATAAAATCTAAAATGTCTTCCTCAGAGAGCGAAGAGTCACAAACAACCTTCGCAGCTCCTTTTTCTGAGACAAACAATGCAGGTACAGTCGCAATACCATAGCGTTTACGTAAAGCCTGAATCTCTCCAAGTTCATCAGTATTTTCACTATTAATATAAAAAATATTAAATTCAGACTTACGTGCAACATTTGATAATTTAGGCTCAAAAAGCTGACAATACGGGCACGAAGGACGTCCAATAAACAAAATAAATTTTTCAGCTGAAGCAATGTTCTCCTTAGCCGAAGAGACAGAAATAGGCGTAAAAGCCGATGCAAAAATTGACATAATAATACCTCAAATAAAAAATATATTCATATAATACCTAAAAAATTAGTAATTAACAAGAAAACAAACCAAAAAAGCTAGACAATGTCTAGCTTAAAAAAATATACTCCGCCAGTAGGACTCGAACCTACGACATCATGATTAACAGTCATGCGCTACTACCAACTGAGCTATGGCGGATAAACGCTAAGCGACTACCGTATCTAACAGGGGGCAACCCCCAACTACATCAGGCGTACTAGGGCTTAACTTCTGTGTTCGGCATGGGAACAGGTGTATCTCCTAGGCTATCGTCACTTAACTCTGAGTATTCTCAACTCAAAATTGAATATCTATACTGTATCAAGAAACCAAATCGTTGTCAATATGTCTCAGTTACTTTCTTTGGATAAGTCCTCGAGCTATTAGTATTAGTCCGCTACATGTGTCACCACACTTCCACTTCTAACCTATCAACCTGATCATCTCTCAGGGCTCTTACTGATATAAAATCATGGGAAATCTCATCTTGAGGTGGGCTTCACACTTAGATGCTTTCAGCGTTTATCCCTTCCCTACATAGCTACCCAGCGATGCTCTTGGCAGAACAACTGGTACACCAGCGGTAAGTCCACTCTGGTCCTCTCGTACTAGGAGCAGATCCTCTCAAATTTCCTACGCCCGCGACGGATAGGGACCGAACTGTCTCACGACGTTCTGAACCCAGCTCGCGTGCCGCTTTAATGGGCGAACAGCCCAACCCTTGGGACCGACTACAGCCTCCAGGATGCGACGAGCCGACATCGAGGTGCCAAACCTCCCGTCGATGTGAACTCTTGGGGAGATAAGCCTGTTATCCCACAGGGTAGCTTTTATCCGTTGAGCGATGGCCCTTCCATGGAACCACCGGATCACTAAGCCGACTTTCGTCCCTGCTCGAGTTGTAACTCTCGCAGTCAAGCTCCCTTATACCTTTACACTCTGCGAATGATTTCCAACCATTCTGAGGGAACCTTTGGGCCTCCGTTACCTTTTGGGAGGCGACCGCCCCAGTCAAACTGCCCGTCAGACACTGTCTCCGATAGGGATAACCTATCTGGGTTAGAGTAGCCATAACACAAGGGTAGTATCCCAACAACGCCTCACTCGAAACTGGCGTCCAGGTCATAGGCTCCTACCTATCCTGTACATGTGGTACAGATACTCAATATCAAACTGCAGTAAAGCTCCATGGGGTCTTTCCGTCCTGTCGCGGGTAACCTGCATCTTCACAGGTACTAAGACTTCACCGAGTCTCTCGTTGAGACAGTGCCCAAATCATTACGCCTTTCGTGCGGGTCGGAACTTACCCGACAAGGAATTTCGCTACCTTAGGACCGTTATAGTTACGGCCGCCGTTTACTGGGGCTTCAATTCATACCTTCGCTTTCGCTAAGCACTCCTCTTAACCTTCCAGCACCGGGCAGGCGTCACCCCCTATACATCATCTTACGATTTAGCAGAGAGCTGTGTTTTTGATAAACAGTTGCTTGGGCCTATTCACTGCGGCTGACCATAAGTCAGCGCCCCTTCTCCCGAAGTTACGGGGCCATTTTGCCGAGTTCCTTAACGAGAGTTCTCTCGCTCACCTGAGGCTACTCGCCTCGACTACCTGTGTCGGTTTGCGGTACGGGTAGAGTATAATTAACGCTAGAAGCTTTTCTCGGCAGTGTGACATCACTAACTTCGCTACTAAACTTCGCTCCCCATCACAGCTCAATGTTATAGAATTAAGCATTTAACTCAATTCACACCTCACTGCTTGGCCAGACACTTCCAATCGTCTGGTTTAGTTAGCCTGCGTCCCTCCATCACTATATACTCTAGTACAGGAATCTCTACCTGTTGTCCATCGGATACACCTTTCGGTCTCTCCAGGTCCCGACTAACTGGGGCGGACGAGCCTTCAAACCTTAGTCTTACGGTGGACAGGATTCTCACCTGTCTTTCGCTACTCATACCGGCATTCTCACTTCTATGCGCTCCAGCACTCCTCACGGTACACCTTCTTCGCACATAGAACGCTCTCCTACCATACCTATAAAGGTATCCACAGCTTCGGTAATATGTTTTAGCCCCGGTACATTTTCGGCGCAGGGTCACTCGACTAGTGAGCTATTACGCACTCTTTGAATGAATAGCTGCTTCTAAGCTAACATCCTAGTTGTCTGTGCAACCCCACATCCTTTTCCACTTAACATATATTTTGGGACCTTAGCTGGTGGTCTGGGCTGTTTCCCTTTCGACTACGGATCTTGCACTCGCAGTCTGACTGCCGATTATATCTCATTGGCATTCGGAGTTTATCTGAGATTGGTAATCCGGGATGGACCCCTCACCCAAACAGTGCTCTACCTCCAAGAGACTTAACATCGACGCTAGCCCTAAAGCTATTTTCGGAGAGAACCAGCTATCTCAAGTTCGTTTGGAATTTCTCCGCTACCCACAAGTCATCCAAGCACTTTTCAACGTGCCCTGGTTCGGTCCTCCAGTGAGTTTTACCTCACCTTCAACCTGCTCATGGGTAGGTCACATGGTTTCGGGTCTACGACATGATACTAATACGCCCTATTAAGACTCGGTTTCCCTACGGCTCCGTCTCTTCAACTTAACCTCGCATCATATCGTAACTCGCCGGTTCATTCTACAAAAGGCACGCTCTCACCCATTAACGGGCTCGAACTTGTTGTAGGCACACGGTTTCAGGTTCTATTTCACTCCCCTCCCGGGGTGCTTTTCACCTTTCCCTCACGGTACTGGTTCACTATCGGTCACTAGAGAGTATTTAGGGTTGGGAGATGGTCCTCCCAGATTCCGACGAGATTTCTCGTGTCTCGCCGTACTCAGGATACTGCTAGGTATAAAGACTATTTCGAATACGAGGCTCTTACTCTCTTTGGCCTACCTTCCCAGGTAGTTCTTCTATAATCTTTAAGTCCACGTTGCAGTCCTACAACCCCGAAGAGTAAACTCTTCGGTTTGCCCTCTTGCCGTTTCGCTCGCCGCTACTAAGGCAATCGCTTTTGCTTTCTCTTCCTGCAGCTACTTAGATGTTTCAGTTCACTGCGTCTTCCTCTACATTACCTTAACAGTAATGAGTGACAGGTATTACCTGCCGGGTTCCCCCATTCGGACATCTCTGGATCATTGCTCACTTACAGCTCCCCAAAGCATTTCGTCGTTAGTCACGTCCTTCATCGGCTTCTAGTGCCAAGGCATCCACCGTGCGCCCTTATTAACTTAACCTTATTTTGGTCTTTTGACCTAACTCATTAAATATTCACAGCGTTTCGGTTTATTTTCTTGTTACTATCTATATGTAATTAATTACATATGGAATTTGATATAGATATTCAATTTTCAATGGACAATACTTGAATCTTGCGATTCAATGGAGCCTAGCGGGATCGAACCGCTGACCTCCTGCGTGCAAAGCAGGCGCTCTCCCAGCTGAGCTAAGGCCCCACAAGACCTCTCAAAACTAAATAAGAAACTCAAGTACATTCCGTTTTTCCTTAGAAAGGAGGTGATCCAGCCGCACCTTCCGATACGGCTACCTTGTTACGACTTCACCCCAATCATCTATCCCACCTTAGGCGGCTGGCTCCAAAAGGTTACCTCACCGACTTCGGGTGTTACAAACTCTCGTGGTGTGACGGGCGGTGTGTACAAGGCCCGGGAACGTATTCACCGCGGCGTGCTGATCCGCGATTACTAGCGATTCCGACTTCATGTAGGCGAGTTGCAGCCTACAATCCGAACTGAGATTGGCTTTAAGAGATTAGCTTGCCGTCACCGACTCGCAACTCGTTGTACCAACCATTGTAGCACGTGTGTAGCCCAGGTCATAAGGGGCATGATGATTTGACGTCATCCCCACCTTCCTCCGGTTTATTACCGGCAGTCTCGCTAGAGTGCCCAACTTAATGATGGCAACTAACAATAGGGGTTGCGCTCGTTGCGGGACTTAACCCAACATCTCACGACACGAGCTGACGACAACCATGCACCACCTGTCACCGATGTACCGAAGTAACTTTCTATCTCTAGAAATAGCATCGGGATGTCAAGACCTGGTAAGGTTCTTCGCGTTGCTTCGAATTAAACCACATGCTCCACCGCTTGTGCGGGCCCCCGTCAATTCCTTTGAGTTTCAACCTTGCGGTCGTACTCCCCAGGCGGAGTGCTTAATGCGTTAGCTGCGGCACTGAATCCCGGAAAGGATCCAACACCTAGCACTCATCGTTTACGGCGTGGACTACCAGGGTATCTAATCCTGTTCGCTCCCCACGCTTTCGAGCCTCAGCGTCAGTTACAGACCAGAGAGCCGCTTTCGCCACCGGTGTTCCTCCATATATCTACGCATTTCACCGCTACACATGGAATTCCACTCTCCCCTTCTGCACTCAAGTTTGACAGTTTCCAAAGCGAACTATGGTTGAGCCACAGCCTTTAACTTCAGACTTATCAAACCGCCTGCGCTCGCTTTACGCCCAATAAATCCGGACAACGCTCGGGACCTACGTATTACCGCGGCTGCTGGCACGTAGTTAGCCGTCCCTTTCTGGTAAGCTACCGTCACAGTGTGAACTTTCCACTCTCACACTCGTTCTTGACTTACAACAGAGCTTTACGATCCGAAAACCTTCTTCACTCACGCGGCGTTGCTCGGTCAGGGTTCCCCCATTGCCGAAAATTCCCTACTGCTGCCTCCCGTAGGAGTCTGGGCCGTGTCTCAGTCCCAGCGTGGCCGATCACCCTCAGGTCGGCTATGTATCGTCGCCTAGGTGAGCCGTTACCTCACCTACTAGCTAATACAACGCAGGTCCATCTTGTAGTGGAGCATTTGCCCCTTTCAAATAAATGACATGTGTCATCCATTGTTATGCGGTATTAGCTATCGTTTCCAATAGTTATCCCCCGCTACAAGGCAGGTTACCTACGCGTTACTCACCCGTTCGCAACTCATCCAAGAAGAGCAAGCTCCTCTCTTCAGCGTTCTACTTGCATGTATTAGGCACGCCGCCAGCGTTCGTCCTGAGCCAGGATCAAACTCTCATTAATACTTTAATAAATTGTTCGAGCGTTAACTCATTACCGTCGTCTGACGATTTATTCTTGTAAATTGACAGGTTATAATTCTTCTATCATAACCCTGCACTTGGTTTCTTATTCAGTTCTCAAAGGTCTTTGCCTCTCTTGAGACAACTTCTATATTCTAGCAAAGACAGAATATCTTGTCAACACTTTTTTTGAAGTTTTTTTCTCTTCTTCGTGCTGGCCGTCTCTCACGAAACAGCTTATTTATAATATCATCCCTTCTTAAACTTGTCAATAGCTTTTTTTAAAGTTTTGGAACTTTTACGAGTTAGAGACAAATCGCTTAAGACAACTTTTATATCTTAGCACCCTTTTAGATAGCTGTCAAGAGGTTTTAAAAACTTAAATATACAATACAAGAGATAAGTACACAATAAAACTCATAAGATTTT